>Ga0315279_10001045_pt1 | contig 47949 bp, 43 predicted proteins | sample YL17G06_20_MG_FD_203694 | JGI IMG/M metagenome (GOLD analysis project Ga0315279, IMG submission 203694) | Sediment microbial communities from Yellowstone Lake, YNP, Wyoming, USA - YL17G06_20 | ecosystem: Environmental > Aquatic > Freshwater > Lake > Sediment | place: USA: Wyoming | collected...
TGCGGTCGAGTCCCACTTTTTGAGCTGGTCGAGGGGGAACTCGACGCTGCGGCGACTATGCGCAATTATTTAAGTCGCCATGTTTAGTAGCTTGCGAACGGCAGGAAACTCTCAATGGGTATGTTCGACGTGAAGGCAAAGCTGGCGAGTCTGGCTGCCCCTATGCAGACGGAGGAACTCTCGCTGCTGGTGGACACGGGGGCGACGTTGTCCTGGATTCCGCGGGACGTCCTTGAAAGGCTCGGCGTCGCGGCTTTCTCGCGCCAGCCATTTGTGCTCGCGGATGGGCGAAGACTAGAAAGGGACATCACTGCAGTGCTGTTGACGATTGACGGAAGGAAAGCTCCGGTGCCGGTTGCGTTTGGTGAGCCGGGCGAGGAAGCGGTTCTGGGGGCGACCGCGCTGGAGGTTTTGGGTTTCATGGTCGACCCGGTGGCGAAGAAGCTGGTTCCTCGCGACTTGCGCGCTCTCGTGCAACGTTCAATGGATTACTCGCCAGCCTGACTTCTAACTCTTAAGTGCTCGCCTTGCTCGACCAGTGGAACGCACAGCTCGCGAAACATCCTCGCCTGGCGGGCGGGCTGCTATTCCTGGTTGCCTTCGCGGTTTACCAGAAAACGCTCGCGGGGTTATTTGTCTTCGACGACATCCCGCAGATCGTGGAAAACCCCTTTATCACAAATCCGCACCTCTGGCCGCGCATCTTCCAGGGCTCGGTCTGGTCGTTCCGTGGCCCGGAAGAGCACGACAACTTTTACCGGCCGCTGCAGTTTGTCGTGTACTGGCTGCTGGATCGTCTGGCGGGTCCAAGGCCGGCGGTCTTTCACTTCTTCCACCTGCTCTTTTACGCGGCCACGGTGTGGCTGGTTTTCCGGTTGGGACGCGAGCTGCTGCGAAACCATCTGGCTGCATGCGTCGGCGCCCTGCTTTGGGCTTTGCACCCCTTGCATGTGGAGCCTGTCTGCTGGCTTTCGGCTCTGCCCGATGTGGGTTCAGGGTACTTTTATATCTGGGCATTTCTACTCTTTCTGCGCGCTGAAAAGGCTGAGAATCATCGGGCGGCCCGCCACGGCCTGGCTGCGCTCGCCTACTTTCCCGCGCTCTTCTTCAAGGAGATGGCGCTCAGTTTTCCGCTGCTTCTCCTGGCTTATGGGTTTTTCTTTCCCTCGGATGAGCCCCGAGCCAGGCGCGCGGGCAGGTGGGCACTATATTTGGTCCCGGTGGCTGTCTACGCGATCGTCCGCATCGTTGCTTTGGGCCGCCTTTCGGAGGCACCCCGCTTCTGGCAAATCTCCTGGCGAATGTTGGCGGGTGCCGTAGGTCTGCTGGGCCAGCACGCCAAGCTGTTCTTCTGGCCCACCCACCTGAGCCCGTACCGCACCTTTGAGCTGGGCGCGAGCCTGCGATCGCCTTGGCCCTGGCTGACGCTCGTCGCGCTCCTCGCCATGTGCTGGCTGCGCCGGCGCGAACCGGTGTTCAGCTTTCTGGTTGCTTGGTGGGCGGTGACGTTGGTGCCTTGCCTGGACACACGCCAGATCGCCAGCCTCTCCGTGGGCGATAGGTTCTCCTATCTTCCTTCGGTGGGCCTGTGCCTGGCGGGCGCCTTGGCGGTCCTGAGGTGGCTGCCGCGCCGCCTGCCGCGCCTCGAGCCCGCTGCGGTGGTCACGCCCGGGCTGGGGGTGATTATGTGCTTGTGGGCTGTTCAGGACCTCCGCGTAAGTCCCCAGTGGCACGACAACGTGACGACGTGGAACTATTCTCTTCGGGCATCTCCTGACTCCCCGTTGGTTCACCTCTTCCAGGGTGCGCTGCTGGAGAACCGGGACGCTAACTTCGATGGCGCGGCGCGTGAGTATGAGGTCGCCCTGCGGCTGAACCAAGCCAGCTTTCGACCGGCCCCCGGCATTACTTACGATTGCTACCTTGGGCTGGGCCGAATTGCTCTCCACCATGGCCGGTTGGAAGAGGGGATTCGCTATTATGACCAGGCAGTCCGCGTGGCGCCGTCGCACAGCCCGGCTTATCGAGCCTTGGGTGCGGCTTATTTCCCGCGCGGCGACTACGCCAAGGCCGCCAGTTATTTCGTCCAGGCGGTGAAGTTCAATCCTCAGGACGTCGAGGCACGCTTTTTCTTGGGGACGTGCTGGCTGAAGCTGGGCAAGCCTCGCGAGGCGGCGGCGCAATTCCATGCAGCTCGCGAGGTTGATCCGACTTACGATCAGGCTTTCGAAGCCGAGGCCCGAGCCCTCGAGGCCGCAGGCGACAGGGCGGAGGCAGCGCGCGTCCGAAGTCTCAAGTCGAAGCCTTAAGAGTCTGTGTGAAGACTCGGCCGCCCCGCCCAGCGAGGGGGCAGTTATATTCTTTCGCCTTAGGGAGCGGGCCGAAGACACCGGCCCCGATCCCGAGCTTAAATGACCTCGTAAGACACTGATGAGCGAAACCTCGGGACCGGGGCTGGTGAGCTAAACTTCGGGATCGGGTATAATAAGAAGTTGAGCAGGGCCTCCGGAATATTTCTTGCACTTTGTGGAAGGCCTGCGGAGCTGACGCATGGGATGGATTGAAAACCGCTTCGAGAAGAGCCTCCTTATCACCACGGTGGACTACGTTTTCAATTGGGCGCGGAAGTCTTCCCTATGGCCGCTGACGTTTGGTCTAGCCTGCTGCGCCATCGAGATGATTGCCTCTACCACCTCGCGTTTCGACATGGCACGCTTCGGCGCCGAGGTCTTTCGTCCCAGCCCCCGCCAGGCCGACCTGATGATTGTCTCCGGCACGGTGACGCTGAAAATGGCCCCGGCCATCAAGCGCATCTGGGAGCAGATGCCGGAGCCGAAGTGGTGCATCTCCATGGGGGCGTGTTCCAGCGTGGGAGGCCCGTTCAACACCTACGCCGTGCTCCAGGGAGTGGACAAGATCGTGCCCGTAGACGTCTACGTGGTGGGGTGCCCGCCGCGGCCGGAAAACCTCTTCTACGCCCTTCTGAAGTTGCAGGAAAAGATCGATAGCATGAGCTTGGCCAAGCTGCCCACCGAAGTCCGCCTGGACGAAAGCATGGTTGAAGAGTTCAAGAAATCTGTCCGCATCGGTAAGGCGGGGACTCCGGAATATGTTCAAATCGGGTAAGTCGTTCTTCCTGCGGGGCCTCCAGCGACACTTCGCGGCGGCTGAAGAGCAGGCGCAGGTGACTCTTCCCGCGCGGGAGAAACTATGGCCGAGTATGTGAAAGTTGCCAGCACCTCGGATTTGCCGCCCGGGTCGGCGAAGACCGTGGAAGTAAATGGCAAAGCCATCGCGCTTTTCAATGTGGGTGGTACCATCTTCGCCACGGACAACGCCTGCCTTCACCAGGGCGGACCGCTCGCCGACGGGATGCTGGAGGGTGAGGTCGTCACCTGCCCCTGGCATCTGTGGGAGTATAACGTCCGCACAGGGGAGAAGGTGGGGAACACTTCCCTCAAAGTCGTCACTTATCCGGTGCAGCTCGAGGGGGCTGACGTCAAGGTGGCAGTCGGAGAGCAGTGACGAGTGACGAGTGACAAGTGACAAGCGACAAGCGACGGGCAATTCAGGAATGCTTGTCCACGGACGGACTTTTCAATTTCTTCAAATCTTAACCGGCTTTCTTCCTGCTCGTCACTCGTCACTTGTCACTTGTCACTGTTCTTAAATGCCTGAACTCCCCGAAGTCGAAACCATCTCGCAAGGCCTCCAGAAGCGCGCTCTGGGCCAGCGCGTGACCGCGGTTGAGGTGCGCCATCCCGCCGTCATCGTAGGCTCGCCGCAAGAATTCGCGAGGAGAGTCCGGGGGCGATCCATCGTTGCCGTGCGGCGCAAAGGCAAAGCTCTGGCCATCGAACTGGGCGCGGAAAATAGCCAGGCGCGGTGCTACCTTCTTGTCCGCCTGGGCATGACGGGACAGTTGATGGTTAGCCCGCGCGAAGCGCCTCTTGAGCCCCACACACACGTTCGTCTGGCGCTTGAAGAGGGGAGCGAGGAACTACGCTTCCGCGACGTCCGCCGCTTCGGGCGCCTCCGTTGCTGCACGCGCGACGAACTGGAAGCGGTCTGGAACGAGTTGGGCCCGGACGCGCAGCAGATAACCGAGGAGCAGTTTCTTGCAGCCCTGCGTGGCCGCCGCGGCGCCATCAAGAGCTGGCTAATGAACCAGCGCGTGCTCGCCGGCTTGGGCAATATCTACGCGGACGAAGCGCTCTTTGCCGCGCGCACTCATCCCCTCTCGCCGGCCGGACGCCTTTCCCCGGAGAGCGCACGACGCCTCTATCAAGCCGTGCGGAAAGTTCTAGAGCAGGCCGTCCACCTGCGCGGCACCAGTTTCCGAGACTACCGGGATGCAGAAGGGCGTCTCGGCAGGTTCCGGGAGCGGCTGCGCGTTTATCAGCGCGACGGCGAACCTTGCCCGCGCTGCGGCATGAGAATCCGTCGCCGAGTAGTCGCCGGCCGCAGCAGCCACTTCTGCCCCCATTGCCAGCCGCGCCCGCGCGTCGTTGCCAAGATGCGCGGCCCTCGCCTCTAGCGCCAGCGCACTGGAAAAGCCGCAGCCCGTCAGCCGACGGACTGCGCTCCCTCTCTGGTTCACGAACCCAGAGTGAATCGCAAAACAAACTCGTGCTGCACACGTCTCGGGGAGAGTTGTGCGGGTATGGACAGGCGGGCTAATGGTAGCGAACCTGGTATTTGGAGTGGAGCGGAATCAACGTGTAGTCGAATTCCGTCAGCGGCTCGTCCTTTTCGGTGATGACCACCAGATACTTCCCGACCCTGGCAATGAGGCCGGTGGAGGTTATCTTCGAGCCGAGGTACTGCCCGCCCAGGCGCAAGGCGTCGAAGTCCGGCAGCTTCTCGCGCGTCGCACTGTGCGCGTCCTCCCAGTCAACCTCGCCGGGCCTGAATCGAACCCCGTTAATGACCACCCCTTTTGGCTTTCTCATGTTCGCTCCCTCGGTCGCTCTGCCGCCTGGCGTTGCGGGCAGGCGCGCCTATGTTCCCCAAAGGCTACCGACCATTTTCCTGGCTTGCAAGTGTTTCGTTTTCAGGAGGGGCGACATGCCACGTCGTCCCTACAAGAATAGCGCGCGCATCCAGACGCGTGGCGGTAAATCGTGCTGGTGCGGAAGGGTAAGGATGCCGAGAACGGTTATGTGCCGGCGGGTCGATTGCCGGGCCAAGGCGCCGCGTCGCCCCAACGAGAGCTGAAGAGTCTCCCGCCGCGCCGGATCACCCCAAAGACCTTCCGCTGCTCCACAGATAGGGAGGCCACCCTTTTCAGGCCGGCCTCGCGCACGTGCTCGGGGCATTCATCAATCATCAGCTTCGAATGCTCAATGAAGCGCGCCGCCAGCGCGTCGTATTGCTTGTCATACTCCTCGCGGCTGGGCCAGGGTTGGCCGGAACGCGGAGGGTAGACGGTGCGCCCTCGCAACGCTTCGGTCCATCGAACCCAAAGACCGGATTGTTGTAGAACTCGACATTCGCGCGCTTGCCGTGCGGCGGGGCAGGGGAGCCGTGGCCAGCGTTAAACCTTATACCCAATCCTTCACCAGCTTCCGGTTGCCGAGCCAAAGTTCGCGGGGCGCGTTCGGGTCGAGGGCCCACTCGATACGTTGGAGACCTTCGATGATCTCCTGGCTGCTGCCGCAATAGCTAAGTCGCAGATGCCCCTCGCAGCCAAACTCCTTGCCGGGCACCGTCACCACGCACACTTTTTCCAGGAGAAATTGCGCCAGCTTCTGCGAGTCCGGCATGTAGGCGCTGAAATCCGGGAAGCAATAGAAGGTGCCGTCGGGCTCGATCACCCGGATGCCGGCGAAGGCCCTCAAGCGCTCCAGCATCAGGTTGCAGTTGTTCTCCAAAGTCTGTCGCAAGCTCTCCACGCAGGATTGGTCGCCGTTCAAGGCTCCGAGCGCCGCCCATTGCGCAGGCGCCGAAGGACCGGAGGTCTGTTGCGACTGGATATTCGTCATGGCCTGCACCAGCTCACGGTTGCCAATGGCCCAGCCAATCCGGAAGCCCGTCATGGCGTACATTTTCGACACGCCGTTGATGACCACGAGCCTGGACTCCTCCATGGGAGTCCTCGTGAACTCATAACAGATTGGCGCGGTCTTGCCCCCGAAGACCAGACGGTTATAGATGTCGTCCATGATTAGGTACAGGCCCTTCTTCTCGCTGAACTCCACAATTTCGGCGATGAAGTCTTGCGTGTACATGACGCCGGAGGGATTGTTAGGCGTGTTCAGGATGACGGCCTTCGTGTGGGGCCCCACCGCCTCCGCGATCTCCTTAACGGTAGGGTAAAAATTCCTGTCTTGGGGAGTGACCACGACCGGCACGCCTCCTGCCAGCTTGACCATCTCGGGGTAGCTGACCCAATAGGGCGCCGGAAAAACGACTTCTTCCTTGGGGTCGAGAATCGCATGGAGCAACACCATAATCGCCTGCTTTGCTCCACCCGAGACGATGACGTTTTCCGGTAACACAGGCTTGTGGTAATGTTCTGCGGTGTAACGGGCGACGGCCTTCTTCAAAGCCGGAATGCCGTCCGCCGGAGTGTATCGGACCTCGCGCTTGTTGAGGAAGGAGGTACAGTTTGTGACCGCGTCGACGGGCGCCTTACTTTTCGGCTCACCGCCTCCAAGGTGAATCACCGGCTCACCTTTTTCCCGAAGTAAAGCGGCGGTGGTGTTCAACTTTAGAGTGGGCGACTCACTGATAGACCTTGCAAGCTGGCTGAGGCTCATGGTGTTATAATCTCCTTCCTTCCAGAATTTCCTGAACGTGCAAATATACACGCAATGCGCTGAGCGGTGTCAGAAAGACTCTTCATGAGAATGACAGATTTGGGTCGAGAGGACATTTTATCCCAAGGACGCCTGGACAGAAAGGCGCCTACTGGCCTACAGATTGCTCTGCCTTTCCGCCTGGGGTGTTATTTCGCTCGCCCCACGCCACAACAAGTCCTATGTCAACCAAACTCGCCATAGCAACCCTCGATGATTTCCTGTACGGCCTTGCTCCTCGCCCCGTCTCCTGCCGGACAGGGGTGGAGATTGGCAAAGGTTGCGTGATCCCTGAAATTAACTTCACGCTCCCGCCGATCATCATCAGCGACAGGAACTGGCCCGAGATCCGGCACGAATACGCCGAGATGATTGAGGGCGTCTGTCAGCGCGCCGTGGAGCTTGAGGTGCCCGCGCTGCTCGTGGAGTTCGAGACGTTACCTGAAATGACGGTCCGCCCGCAATGGGGAATCGAGATCACTCGCCTGCTCGCCACGGTTCTTCAGAAATATCGGGACAAACGAGGTCTCCGGAGCGCCCTCCGCCTGACGCCCAACGACACTCGGGAACTCGAGCGTCCGCCTTTGATGCGGCAAGGGAAATTCTGGGACGGCATGCTCGAGTTCTTCCAGAAGGCTGCCGACGCGGGCGCAGACCTGATCTCCATTGAATCCACAGGCGGCAAGGAAATCTGTGATGAGGCTTTGATGAATGCCGATCTCCACGGCGTCGTGTTCGCGCTAGGCGTTTTGGGGGCGCGCGACATGGCGTTCCTGTGGGACCACATCGTGGCGGTCTGCCAGCACCACCGGATCATGCCTGCCGGGGATACCGCCTGCGGCTTCGCCAATACGGCCATGGTGCTGGCTGACCAGAAGCTCCTCCCGCGCGTGTTTGCCGCTGCCGTTCGGGTGGCAGCGGTGCCGCGGAGTCTGGTGGCCTACGAACGCGGTGCGATCGGCCCGAGCAAGGATTGCGCCTATGAGGGTCCTTATCTGAAAGCCATTGCCGGCGTGCCTATTTCGATGGAAGGCCGCACCGCCGCTTGCGCCCATCTGAGCCGGGTAGGCAACATCACGCAGGCGGTCTGCGATTGTTGGTCGAACGAGTCCGTACAGAACGTCCGGCTGCTGAGCGCCCCCGCCCCCGTCGTCTCGCTGGAACAGCTCGCTTACGACTGCCGTTTAATGAACACGGCTGCGGCGCACTCATCTGAGGACGCCCGCCGATTGCGCGACTGGCTGGTAGAATCGGACGCCGCGCGGGATCCCCAGGCTTGGATTCTGCGGCCCGACGTGGTGCTGCGGATTTCCGAGCAGATCGTGCAAGAAAGCACACCTTACCTGCGAACTCGCCGGGCGGTTTGGGCGGCCACGCAAGAGATGAAGCAGGCACATCAGACCGGGGAGCTCAACATCCCGGAACGCGAACTGCCCTGGTTGGAGAGGCTCGAAGAGCAGGCGGAGTCACTGCCGGATAGCGAGGAGCGATTTTTGGACGAGATGGCGGATAGTTCGCTGGCAGGCAAGTTCTTGCCGGACCAGTACGGCTTCGAGAGAGGGACAGGGCGCGCGCCATCGGGGAGCGCCTGATGCCTGCACTCGCGCGTGGCGTCCGGGATTGCGCTTACGATGCCTGAGAGGTGATCCATCGCTTCCATGTACCTGAAGCTTCTTAGTTGCGAAATTTTCTACCGCGAGTTCTGCGCGGCGGTGGCACGCTCGCCGCATACCGTGGACGTCGAATTCCTTCCCAAAGGTTTGCATGACATTGGCAGCGACGGCATGCGGGAGCGCCTTCAAGCGGCGATCGACCGGGTGGAAGATACGAAATATGACGCGCTGCTCCTGGGCTACGGCCTGTGCAACAACGGCGTCGTGGGGCTGGCCGCACGGTCGATCCGCATGGTCATCCCCCGGGCTCACGATTGCATCACGCTTTTCCTCGGCAGTGGGGAACGCTACCTGGACTACTTCAACAGCCATCCGGGTGTCTTCTTCAAAACCACCGGATGGATCGAGCGGGGAGAAGCCACCGGCGAGCTGAGCCAGCTTGCCATTGGGAAGAAGTGGGGAATGCGGCAGAGCTTTGAGGAATTGGTGGCCCAGTACGGGGAAGACAATGCCCGATATCTTTGGGACGAGTTAGGCGACTTGTGGAAGCATTATCGTCAAGTCACCTTCATCGAGATGGGCGTCGAGCCGGATGCGAGCTTCGAACGCCGCGCGCGCGAGGAGGCCGCCGGGCGCAACTGGAAGTTTGAAAAGGTTGCCGGAGACCTGGCGATGATCCAGCGCCTTGTGGATGGCATCTGGGACGAGCGCGAATTCCTGGTTGTGCCTCCGGGCCGGCGCGTGGGGGCGAAATACGACGAGGGAATCATCACCGCGGAGGATGCCCAGCCGTGAATTCACTCGGACGCGTTCAAGCGGTGTTGGCAGGCGAGGCCCCTGACCGGGTGCCCGTCTGCCTCCACAATTTCATGCTGGCGGCGCGGGAGGCCGGTATTCCCATGGAGGAATACCGCCGCGATCCGGAAGCGATTGCGCGGGCGCATCTGACCGCCGTCGAAAAGTACGGCCACGACTGCCTCCTGATCGATACCGATACCACGATGTTGGCCGAAGCGATGGGGGCAAAATCCGACTGCGCCCCGAACGAGCCTGGCCGCATCGTGGCGCCGGCCATTCGCCGTTTGGAGGAGGTGGATCGCCTGAGGGTCGTCAACCCGGAAACCGACGGGCGCATTCCCGCTCTTCTCGAAGGGGTCCGGCTGATCGCCAAGCAGGTCGGCAGCGAGATTGCCATCCGCGGGAATGCTGACCAAGCGGCATTCGATCTGGCCTGCATGGTTCGCGGGATCGAAGACTTCTTAATGGACCTGGCGACGGACCCGGAGAACCCGGCTATCTGGGAATTGCTGGATATTTGCTACGCAAGCCATTTGGCCGTTCACCGCGCCCTTGTCAGAGCTGGGGCGCACTTTACCTCGATGGGCGATAGCTTGGCAGGCCCGGATGTCGTGTCGCCCCAAATGTTCAACCGCTTTGCCCGACCGTATGAAGAGAGGCTGGTGAAAGACCTCGCTGCCGATGGCATCTTCACGGTGATCCACATTTGCGGCGACACGACCAAGATCCTTGAGGCTCTGGCGCAATATGACTCCTGCGGATTCGAGCTGGACTACAAGACGGACCCGGTCAAGGCCAAGAACACCGCCGGAGCCCGTCACGTCCTTTTTGGCAACATCGATCCGAGTGGAGTGATCGCCCACGCGACGCCTGATGAAGTCCGCGAGAAAACGCGTCAACTGATATCGGTGTGGAAGCCGGGCGCGCGTTTTGTGCTCAACGCCGGCTGCGCCATCCCGCCCTCAGCGCCACCGGAGAATGTTTTGGCGCTCATCGAGACGGCGCACGAAGAAGGAGCCTATGAGTAGTGCCGCGTTACCGAAATAAGTGAGACGTCGTGTTCGCTGTCATCCTGATCCCGCTCTGCGGGATTTGTCTTTTGGACCGTGCAAAATGCAGGCGTCGCAGATGGGGGAATCAAGTTGGAACGGCACTAGGCGAGGCGGCGACGGAGCACCCTCCGCTGTTTCGCGCCGTCAATTCCTTCAAGCGGCGCTGGCGACGGCGGCGGCAGCCGGCCCTTCGCGCACGCGTGCCTCGAATGCGCATCGGAGCGCAAGGGAAACCATCTCCCTGAATGGCACGTGGAAACTTTACTTCGACGAAGAAGGTCGATGGAACAAATCCGACTGGATCAACGATTTCCTGAGCAGTCCTCTGCGGCCGGTGACCATCGCTTGGGACGCCATGCGCGCCGCGATGGAGTCGCGCGCCAGAGATGTCCGCGTTCCCGCAACGTGGGAAGAATATCGACCGAACAGCGTGGGGGAGGCTTGGTATTGGCGGGAGATTTCCGCTCCCGAGGCCGAGGGTGACCGCGCCCTGCGGGTGATCTTTAACGCCGTTCGGTATGGGGCGGAGGTCTTCCTGGACGGCCAGCGCGTTGCGCTCTATTTGGGCGGCTACACGCCTTTCGTCGCGGAACTGACATCGCTGGTCAAGCCCGGGGGCCGACACCAACTCGCCGTGCATGTGGTCAACCCCGGGGGCGGCGAGGCGGGTGATTGGGAAACACTGTTCCTGGAAAACATTCGAATTCCCCAGTCGCACAATTTCGGCGGCATCTGGCAGGATGTTGACCTCATAGCAACGAGTCCTGTCTTCATCGAAGACATCTTTGTGGAGCCGCGGGTGGCGGACAAAACTGCCGTGGCTCACCTGCGCGTGCAAAATCGGACAAGTCAGATGCAAGCGGTGATGCTCACGGGCCAAGCACTCTTGCGCGAACCCGCGCATCAGGTTGCCGGAAAAGCTGAACAGGCGATTAGACTGCCTGCCGGCCAGGGAGTCGAGGTCTCGTTGGGCATCGGACTGAACCCGCTCAAGCTCTGGGAACCGGCCCGCCCGTCTCGTTATCGTCTGGAGGTGAACCTGCGCGGTGCGACGCCGCTCGTTGCGGACGAGGCTAGCGTGGATTTTGGCATGCGCGAGTTCACCGCGCAGGGCCGTTTTTTCTACCTGAACGGCCGCAAGTTCATGGTGAAATCCACCATCAACCACCAGTCCTACCCAATCACCGTCGGTTACCCTCCCACGCCCGAGTTTGCCCGAAAGGAAATCGAAGTCGCACTCAAGGCGGGGTTGAATATGATGCATATTCACCGCCAAGTCGGACACCCATGGTTGCTCGCCTGGGCTGATGAGCTGGGGTTGCTGCTTTACCAGGAACCCGGAGGAGTTATTTTCGACGAGAGCCACACGCTGAACTATCCCGGCATTCAACTGTTGCTTCGTCAATTAAGCGATCTTGTGCGGCGCGACCGCAATCACCCTGCCTTGGTGGCCTGGGGGATGGCCAATGAAAACACTTTGGACGATACCGTCATCAGCCACATGATGCAGACAACCCGGGAGTTGGACCCGACGCGGGTCGTCTGCGACAACTCCGGCGCGGGCAGAAGGATGCTTCTTGCGTACGAGAAAAGCTTCAAACCCTGGCGCGATTTTCATACGTACCCACCCGCGCCTATCGATGGTGCTGTTTACAGAAGTCTCGCTGAAATCGGGCAGCCCCCTCAGTACGCCTTCCAGGTTCTCTATGGTGCGCCGCTTCCGCCGATGCCGGAGGAGGGCCCACAAATCGTTGGGGAGTTCGGCTATGGCGGCCTGCCAGACATTCCCCGCGCGGTCAAGGAATTTGAGGCTACCGGCAAGCGCAGCGTTGAGGGGTCATATTGGAAGCAGTCGCTAGAGTGCCTCGAGTGGGGCTTCCGGAAGTACGCGCTGGACAGCGTTCTCGGAAGCGTGACCGACTTTTGTCGCGCGACCGAGGAGATTCACGCCGCCGCCCAGGCTGAAATGCTCCAGGCCCTGCGGTCGAACTCGTTCAACAGCGGCTACTCTGTTTCGTGTTTCCATGACTTGGCGACATGGTACTGCGGGATGACGGACGTGTTCCGAAACCCAAAGCCGATTTGTGAGCGCCTTGCGCAAGTGAACACCCCGCTGTTCCTGGCTCTGTACGCCGACCCCGCGCCAGCCTGGACGGACCGCGAGGTTCGCGTGCGCTGCACCGTGATCAACGAGGACGTAATCAAGGGCTCGGCACGATTGCGGATCCGGGTGGTCGGCCCGCGGGGCGAAGAGCTATGGGACGAAACCTCGGTGCTGGCTCTTGACCCCCGGAAGTCGCATGTCGCCGTGGGCTTCGATAGAGCTATGAAGCTGGCGGGGCCCGGCGGCCACTACACGATCCACGCCGAATTGGAATCCGGCGGAACGCGGCAAGCAATCAATGAGCGCGCGCTGTTTGCGGTGAACCGCAATGACCTCCGCTGGCCGTCCCGGGGGATGCTGATCTACGACCCTAACCATCGGCTTCTGCCCCTCTGGGTCCAGCACGGGGTACCGCACCAGGAGTGGTCGCCCACCATCGAGCCTAACGGCCGTGCCATCGTGGTGAACGAAATCGAACGTTGGTATTACTACGAGCACCGCGAACGCATTCGGGACGACTTGCGGCGGATATTTGAACAATGCCAGGCCGGAGCGACGGTGAGCTTTTTAATTGGTTCGGGTGACGACGGGTTAATCGAGTTGCTGGGTGAAACGCGCTTCCACCCAAGCCCCTTGCGGCTGGTCAATACGGCTGGCAATTTCCGCGGCTGTTTCCACTTTGTTAAGCCGCACCCGCTTTTTGAGCACCTGCCGGTGAGAAGTTGCATGAACAGTGAGTATCGAAACGTTGTGGCCCGGACTTCCCTGGAGGGATTCGACGGGGAATCCATAGTGGTCTGCAATGAGAATGCCTACTGGTGGGGTACAGACGTGGGGACCGTCCGTTTGGGCAAGGGCGCCGCACTGCTCACCACCATGCGCATTGCCCAAAACTTCGGCATAGACCCTGTAGCCGAGCAGCTTCTGGCGAACATAGCCACGTGGGAGGGAAGCTGATCGAACTCCAGCAGGGCGCTGAAAGATCCTCGCAGAGGCGCCCTTTAGCTTGGGCGGGTTGCCGTGGCGACCCGGGCTCCCGGCTGCGCCGCGACAGGTTCCACCCGCCGCTACAACCCGCAACCTTCGCCACCCTAGCATGCGGGGGAGATGCTGGCCTGCCGGCCGGTGGGTGGATGATGAGACGATAAGAAGAGGAGAGACGCTCCGCAGAAAAGGCAACATCTATGAAGGGTCGCGAGCGCGTCCTGGCTTTGTTAGAGGGTCGGCCGGTGGACCACCTGCCTGCCATGCCTATCACCATGATGTTTGCGGCGGACCATCTGGGCGTGAAATATTTCGATTACGCCACGGACTGCCGCACACAGATGGAGGCCCAGGTACGGGTGGCGGAAAGTTATGACCTGGACTACGTGAGCGTGATTTCCGACCCGGCGTGCGAGGCTGCCGACTGCGGCGCGGCGGTGAAGTTTTACCCCGACCAGCCTCCCGCGCTCGACGAATCGCGCGCCCGGCTGGCGGACAAGGCCGCGCTCGCGAAACTGGCCATCCCCGATCCCCACGGGGGAGGGCGGATGCACAACCGCGTCAAGGCTGTCGGACTTCTCAAGGAGCGCGTCGGCGGCGACAAGCTGATTGAGGGCTGGATCGAAGGCCCTGTGGCCGAGGGCGCTGACCTGCGAGGCATTAACGCCCTCATGCTGGATTTTTACGACGATCCGGTTTTTGTCCGCGACCTTTTCGATTTCGTGGTGGAGCTCGAGCTGCGCTTCGCCCAGGCACAGATCGTTGCGGGCGCTGACCTGGTGGGAATGGGAGACGCCGCAGCATCGCTGGTGGGCTCGCGGATGTACAAGGAGCTTGTCTGGCCCAGCGAGAAGAAGCTCGTGGACGGTATTCACGCCCTGGGCGCCCGCGTGCGCCTGCACATTTGCGGCAACACCCGTCACCTCCTGGAGGGCATGGGGCGCCTGGGGTGTGATATTGTGGATCTGGACTTTCTTGCACCCGTTTCGGAAGGTCGGCAAAAGATGGGGCCGGAGCAGCTCCTGCTGGGCAACATCGACCCGGTCCGCGTCTTGAGGAATGGTACACCGGAGTCTGTGTATGCAGCGGTAGCCGAATGCCACCGGCAAGCGGGGGACCGCTACGTTGCGGGCGCCGGATGCGAAGTGCCCCGCGACACACCTCCCGCAAACCTTCGCGCGCTGGTACAATACGCGCGCGAGCATGCTCCAGTGTGAGCGCCCGCGTAGGGTTCTCGAATGAGGTTAAGATTTCCTTGACGGAAAACAAGCCCCACCGAATCATCCTCCGGCCAACGCAAGTCGAGTTGGAAGCCTCAACCGGAGCTCCGCTTCACGACCTGCTGTTCGAGCAGGGAGTGGAATTCCCCTGTGGTGGCCAGGGGCGCTGCCGAGGATGTCGGGTGCGGGTGCTCGAAGGAACGGCCCAGGTCAACCGCGCCCAACAAGAGCGGCTTACCGCGGAGGAATTGGCGAACGGCTGGCGCCTGGCTTGCCAGTGTACGGTCGAGGGTGATCTGGTTATCGAGCTCCGTCAATGGGATGCCGCGATTTTGGTGGACGATACGACCTTCGCCTTTCAGCCCCGGCAGGGTCGCGGTGTGGCCGTGGACTTGGGCACAACTACCCTGGTGGCCCAGTTAGTGGATCTGACGACGGGCCGTGTCCTGGCTGTGCGCACGGCCCTGAATGCCCAAGCGCGCTACGGGGCCGACGTGATGAGCCGGGTGCAATTCGCCTTGGCCAAGGGTGGGCAGCGTCAACTCGAGGAGCTGATTCGCCGGCAAATCGGAGCGCTGATTGCTCAACTGCTCTCCGCCGCCCAGCTCGCCAGCGGGGAAATTCAGGATATCGTTCTGGTGGGCAACACGGTGATGCAGCATCTGTTCTGCGGGATCGACGTCGGGCCTCTCTCGCATTATCCGTTTGAGTCCGAGCGAATCGGTTTGCAGACTTTCCGCGCCAGCGAGTTGGGCTGGAAAGTGGAAGGCGACCCGCGGGTTCGCTTTCTGCCGGGCCTGGGCAGCTTTGTGGGCAGTGATGTGCTGGCGGGCGTGCTGGCGACGAAGCTCGTAGAAAGTGAAAGCCTGGTAGGCCTCATCGACTTGGGCACCAATGGTGAGATCGTCATCGGGAACCGCGAGCGGATGGTCTGCGCCTCCACGGCCGCGGGGCCGGCGTTCGAAGGCGCCCGTATTTCGATGGGGATGCGCGCGGCCACCGGCGCCATCTGCGAAGTGCATTTGGAACATGAGCGGCTGAACTTCCACGTCCTGGGCAACGTGAGCCCGCACGGGATTTGCGGGAGCGGCTTGGTGGATGCGGTAGCCGCGGGGCTGGACCTCTGCCTTATCCAACCCTCCGGGCGCCTCGCGAATGGCGACGGTCCCTGGATGCTCTTGCCGCCTGTGGCCCTCACTCAGAATGATGTCCGCGAGCTTCAACTGGCCAAGGGCGCCATTGCTGCCGGGATCCGGATTCTTCTAGACAAGTGGGGTGCCACCGCGGCGGACCTCACGCGGCTCTACCTTGCCGGAGCTTTTGGGAATTACATCAACCGCACCAGCGCGCGGCGGATCGGCTTGATCGATTTCCCGCCTGACAAAGTCGAGGCGGCAGGCAACACCGCTTTGCTCGGAGCCAAGTTGGCGCTTTGCAGTCTGGACGGCGAGGACGGGTCCTATGCCGACGTCCGCGCTCGGATCGAACATGTGGCGCTCAACGCCGACCCGCGTTTTCAGGATGTTTTTGTACAGGAACTCACTTTTCCAGAAAGAACCTATTCTTTCCATTGAAGGGAGAACAGCATGAGCATTTTTGAGGACATACAAGAAGCCATCATCAACGGGAAGGCTCCCGTTGCCAAGGAGCTGGCGGAAAAAGGGTTGCGTGAGGGCCTGAAGGCCAACGAGTTCTTTCCGAAGGCCGTCATTCCCGCCATGGATGAGGTGGGACGCCGCATGCGGGAGTGCGAATATTTCATCCCGGAAGTGTTGATTGCGGCGCGCGCCGCGCGCGGGGTGACCGACATCCTGCGGCCGCTCTTGAAGGACGACCCGTCGGCCCGGCCCGTGGGCACGGTGGTGTGCGGGACGGTGAAGGGGGACTTGCACGACATCGGCAAGAACATTGTGGCGATGATGCTGGAGAGCGCGGGGTTCCAGATCGTGGACCTGGGGGTGGACGTCACGCCGGAAAAGATTGTGGAGGCGGTGCAGGCGCATGGGGCGGATCTGGTGGCCCTGTCGGCCTTGCTCACCACGACGATGGTGAACATGAAGGTGGTGATCGAGGCGCTGCTGGCGGCGGGCGTTCGGAACCAGGTGAAGGTGATGGTGGGCGGGGCGCCGGTCACGGAGACGTGGGCGCACTCCATCGGGGCCGACGGCTACGGCAAAGACGCTCCGGCTGCGGTGGAACTGGCGCGACGGCTGGCTTCGGCGGCGTGATCCGCACGTTTTCGTCGGCTGGGATTAGGAAGATGCTGAAAAATGCCTTGAACTCGCCCTTTGGCTTCGCAACCACGTAGCGCCGGGCTTTAGGCCAGGTCGCCCTGGCGACCCGCCCCAGCTAAAGGGCGCCTGGAGGGCCATCTTTCGGCATCCTGCTAGGGCCGCAGGAGGGCTTGCCTCAGGTGTGAGGCGCGAAAGGAGGAAGGGAACTATGCTGAGCTCACGCGAACGCGTCAACCTGGCACTTAAACATCAGGTGCCCGACCGGGTTCCCCTGGACTTGGGCGCCAGCGCCACCACCGGCATGCAGGTGGAAATGGTTCATCGCTTGCGGCAGGCGCTGGGGCTCGACCCGCCCGGTAAGGCCGTGAAAGTCGTCGAGCCGTACCAGATGTTGGGTGAAATCCAGCCCGACCTGAGGGAGGCACTAGGGGTGGATGTGGTGGGTCTGGGCGGGCGGAAGAACATTTTTGGGTTCCGGAACGAGGGCTGGAAACCCTGGACCACTTTCCAGGGGACGCCAGTATTGGTGCCGGAAGCTTTCAATACCGAACCGGAGCCCAACGGGGACATCTTGATGTATCCGGAGGGTGATCGGTCGGCTCCGCCCAGCGGGCGCATGCCGAAAGGGGGATTCTACTTTGATTCGATCGTCCGCCAGCCACCCATCGACGACAGTCAGTTGAAGGTGGAAGACAACCTGGAGGAGTTCACACCCCTTGCGGACGAGGATCTGGAGTACTTGCGGCGCGAGGCAGAGAGGCTGTACACAGAAACTGACAAAGCCCTACTGGCGAACTTCGGCGGGACCGGATTCGGCGACATCGCGCTGGTTCCGGCTCCGTGGCTCAAACATCCCAAAGGGATCCGCGACATCGAGGAATGGTACATCAGCACCACAACGCGTCGCGCCTACGTTTACCAGCTCTTCGAGCGCCAGTGCGTGATCGGTCTGCAAAACCTGGAGAAGATTCACCGGGCGGTGGGGAACAAGGTGTCCGCCGTCTTCGTGACCGGGACCGATTTTGGCGCCCAGCATGCCACCTTCATCTCCCCCCGCGCCTACCGCGATTTGTACCAGCCCTTCCACAGGCAGGTGAATGACTGGATCCACAACCACACGACCTGGAAATCGTTCATCCATTCCTGCGGGTCAGTGCGGGCGCTTATCCCGGATTTCATTGCGGCGGGGTTTGACATCCTCAACCCCGTGCAGTGCTCGGCGGCTGGCATGGAGCCCTCGGAACTGAAGAAGGAATTTGGCGAGCGCATCACGTTTTGGGGCGGTGGGGTAGACACGCAACACACCTTGCCTTTCGGTACGCCGGATGAAGTGCGAAAGGAAGTTCGCGAGCGCCTGAAAATTTTTGGAGCCGGGGGAGGATTCGTCTTTAATACCACGCACAACGTCCAAGCCGGCGTGCCCATCGAAAACGTGCTGGCCATGTACGAGACCCTGCGCGAGTTCGGCCGGTACCCGATGTAGTGGGGTGGCACAACCGCAGTACGCGAGCCAAGTCTTCACCTTGTCCGGAGCCCCACCGTAGCTGCGTGCCTAGGAGAGCGGTAACCTGGCGCGTAGCGGATTCGCGATCTGGGAAGGGTTGGGCGATTGGTCCATTGATTGACTCATCGGCCCAATGAACCGATCGCTCAATCACCCGATGGCCCGATGACTCAATGATTCAATGCCCTGTCTCCTGACTCCTGTCTCCTGTTGTTGTCAATCGCCAATCTTCAATCGACAATCGCGAACCGCCAGCGCCCAGCACCTGTGCCCTGAAACCCGACACCGGACACCTGCTATTGAGTCCTTGTGAGCCACAACGCCGGTGCGCTATTCTAGCGGAGGATGGTTGGCGAACAACCCTTGCTGGAGAGAATCAAGGCGTTGGCGAGCGCCCAACGATACCGCATTCGCATTCACGCCGTCCGTCATATGATTGAAGAGGGGTTTGATGAGGGAAATGTGCTCGAGGCTCTGACCGGCAAGAACCGAATCCTGGAGAACTACCCGAGCGAGATGCGATGCTTGGTTGTCGGCACCTTCGCCGTCAGTGAGAAAGCTCATCAGCCCATCCATTTGGTGTGCGATTATTCGAACCCACGCCTGTTGGACATCGTGACCGCCTACCTGCCACAGAAGCCCAGGTGGGTTACTCCCACCAGAAGGGGCCGACTGACATGAGGAGACCCGTGAGATCGAAATGTTCTGAGTGCGGTGGTCAAGTCCGCGGGAAGATCATCGCCCAGGAATTCGAAAAGGAAGGTGTCAAGGTCAGGCTTTCCGGGCTCAAGGCCTGGGTGTGCGGGCGTTGCGGCGAAGTCTACTTTCAGCCGGGCGGAGCCCAGCAAGTCGTGGAGGCCGTTAATTCTCTCTTCCGGCTAGCCTTCGCAGAGAGGCAGCATAAAGGAACTCTGAGCGCTCAGCTTTCTTGACCCTCCGCCCCCTCCTGCTCCCGTCGCCGGGCTTCTGACTCCTGTCTTCTGTTGTTGTCAATCGACAATCTTCAATCGGCAATCGCCAAATCCCTGGCGTCCCCGGACTTTCGACTTCTGTCTCCTGACTTCCGTCTCCTGTCTCCTGTTGTTCTCAATCGTCAATCGACAATCTTCAATCGACAATCGCCAAATCCCCAGCCCCAAGTCCCTGCCCTCGCTACTCAAGGGCGATCTGGCCGTGTTCGCGAGCGTGCTCGAGGATGGTTGCATCGTTCGCGGCTCAGAGGCTGAGGTCGCCAGTGTGTTCGGCCTCGATTCCGGAAGCGCGCAGGGAATGAACTGTGGAACCAGGCAGTCCCTGGTCGAGGAGCAGCATCAGCGGACGACTACCGGGGGCAAGATCTTGTCGTCGAGGTAAGCGGCGGCGAAGGCGAGGGCTTGCCGGATGTCTTCGTCTTCGAGCTCGGGGTATTCACGCTTGAGTTCGGCGCGGTCAGGGTAAGTCGCGAGGGCTGCGAGCACGCGGCGGACGGTAAGCCGCAGGTTGCGGATACACGGCTCTCCGTTCATGCGCGCCGGGTCAGTTGTAATCCGATCGAATTTCCCCACCGTCTTCGCCTCACCGTTGTGATTCTACCGCGAGTCCCGCCGAAATCAAAATGGACAGAAAAACAGGGAGTAGGTGCCAGGGGCTGGGGGATTGCCGATTGTCGATTGACGATTGACAAGAACAGGCGCCGGCGGGCGCAGGGCGGGCAGGCGCCAACTGCTGGTACCCGTGCGCCTTGCCTCGAATCGGGTTTATAATTCCGCGCGGGGCATTCTTAATGGCAGGCAAGACCGCTAGGATCACTGGGGGCTTCGAACCCGCGTATCTGCGTGTTTACGAGAGCGGCGAGCTAGCGCGCCGCGTGGAGCGGGCTCACCAGTTGCTCCAGTCCTGCACTGCCTGCCCGCGCCGCTGCGGAGTTGATCGACTAGCCGACAAGTTCGCAGTTTGCAAGACGGGCCGCTACGCCCTCGTCTCGAGCTACTTTCCTCATCATGGTGAGGAAGATTGCTTGCGCGGCTGGAAAGGTTCCGGGACCATTTTCTTTTCCGGCTGCAACCTGCGTTGCGTTTTCTGCCAGAACTTCGACATTAGCTGGCAGGTGCGCGGCAGGCCCACGACTCCCCAGAGGCTCGCCGCGATGATGCTGGAGCTTCAGGCCGAGGGCTGCCACAACATCAACTTCGTGACCCCGGAACACGTGGTGCCCCAGCTCGTCGAAGCATTGCCTCCGGCCATCGAGGGAGGCCTGCGGTTGCCGCTGGTTTACAACACCAGCGCCTACGATTCGATGGAAAGCCTCGAACTCATGGACGGCGTGGTGGACATTTACATGCCTGACTTCAAGTACTGGGACTCCGAGAGGGCGCGCAAGTATTCGCGGGCTCCGGACTACCCGGAGGTCGCGCGGCGCACGATCAAGGAGATGTACCGCCAGGTGGGCGACTTGGTCATCGACGAACACGGCGTGGCGAAGCAGGGGGTGCTGATTCGTCACCTGGTGATGCCGGAAGACATCGCGGGCACGTGGGAAGTCATGGACTGGATCGCGCGCGAACTTTCACCGACCACGTACGTCAATGTGATGGCGCAGTATTATCCCGCCGGAAAAGTTTCCCGGACGGAATACGCCGAAATCAATCGGCCCGTTACCTCTGCCGAATACGAGCGCGCGTTGGATGGAGCCTGGCGCGCCGGCCTTAAGCGTCTCGATTCCCGCCGGCCTTCCTACCTCGGCAGCTTTTGAAATTAGGGGTAGAGGCACAGCATGCTGTGCGTGTAACGCCTGCCCCCGGCGGCCCGGTCGCCATGGCGACCCGCCCTCCCGATTTCATCGCGACAGGTTCCGCGCGCCGCTGCGTCGCCGGGTTCCGACCCAGCTACGACGATCATTCTACGCGCAGAAGGATTCCCGCGCCGGGCGCCAACCAATCCATTTCGTCCCCGAAGACCTCCTCCTTGCCCGAGTAGGGAGAGACGCGGAAGAGTTTGCGCCCCGCCTGCTTCAACCGGACGCCGAAAAGAAATGAGTGGCGCAGATCCTTGTTCACGACCATCAGATAGGGGCGTCCCTGCTGGTCCTCGAATTCTCCCACCAGGAAACGCGCGGGGATAGGGGGGCGGGCCGCAACCGTCGTCATTTCCACTCTCTCGACCAATCGGCTCTCCGCCAGCGGACGACCCTGCGGTGGCACAACAGCCGAGTGATACACGCCGGTGCTGCGCAAGTGGATCAAGGTGGGTGCCAGCGCGTGGATCTGGTAGTTGATGCGCCGCAGCAAATCCCAGGTCGCCGTCCGGTTTCCGAAGGCGTCGATAGCGGCCAACCGGTAATTGCCCACCGCCGGGGTGAAATAGGTGAAATACTCTATGCCCCGTCCGCCGTAAGCCAGCGTGCTGTAAACCTGGAGATTGAAGGTGGCGTCGGACGGTTCCATGTAGTTGAAGTGAGAATTCGCCAGGATACAGTTCCAGAACGGCTTTTGGATCTCGAGGCTCAGACGGCGGATAATCTCCAGATTCGTAAAGAAGCGAGGGTGCATTTCGCCCTCCACCAAGGAATAATTGTCGTAGGTGAGGAAGAGCGGGTGCACGGTTTCAACAAACCTTCGGAGGTGCGCCTCGTAGTCCCTGGTCCCCAGTTGAGCCGCACTGGCGTGAAGTGGGAAAAGATTCACATAGGGCCACCGGTCGGGCGCTGCCTCGCGCAGCATCGCCGCCACGCGCCCCAACCCCGGCATCAGCAGCGTGGAGGGCTCATCGCGAAGGAAGAAGCCCAGCACGGCAGCGTTGCCGCTGACTTGGCGGACCAGAGCGTGGATGTTAGTTCGGATCTGTTCTTCGGCCGGCAACTTTTCCCAATCGTATCCGTTCACTCGTTCGTCAGAGACGAAGCAGGCCAGGCCGGCCGCGCTGACGCGGTCCACGTCGTCCGCACTGCAAAAGCCCGAGATGTTCAACCCAGCCTCTTTCATCCCTCGAAGCTGCTCGGGGTCCGAAGGCGACGTGCCCCAGGCCATCACCGGGAAGTCGCGTGGGGCCATCGCTGGGGGCGGAGTCCCTTGCGGTCGGGCGGCGGCGACTGGCACGAGTACCAGCAGAAGAAGCCATTTCATCACGTGTGTACGCAACATGTTCGTGTCCTTAGGAAGCATGGGATTCAGGCAACCTCGATGCGCGATTGTGTTGTGCGCCCCATGCGGTTGTCAATGGAATCTTCAGCGCCCTGATCGCGAGCTAAAGCGGCCTTCGTCGGAGCGGATATATTCTTTCGCCTTCGGGATCGGGGTATAATTTCTTTGGCAACTTACAGGGGAATCTGTGCCTAACTTCGGGCTTCGGAGATTGGCCGAGAGCAATGCTGCCATATGCGCGTGGAAGAGAGCGACTTGGACGTGCCTCTGCGTTCTGCTCTTGGGCCTTCCGCGGCTTCACGGAGCCGTGTGCCCGGAAAAACCCACGGTATGGATGAACGAGGCGACGGCAGCCTCTCATCTGCTCGCGAAGCGCGATGCCGAGCTGCCAGCGGCCATGACGGGGTTTGCGCCGGTCCAGAAAGTCGTGGTGCTGGTAACGGTGGACCGGCAGGGAACCATCTGTGACCTGAAACCCGTGGCAGGTCCCACGCGGCTGCGGAGGCCAGCAGTAATGGTGGTGAAGAAGTACTGGTGTTACCGGCCTTTTCTGGTGAACTGGAAGCCGATGGTGGCGCAATTTCCGGTGACGGTCAGATTCGTGCCTCCGACTCGCCAGGAGCCGCATTGGATCATTACCTCGGACCGTGACTGTGGGGTTGCTTCGCTCGCAAGCCTCTTGAGCTCTGCAGAATCCAGTGACGCGACCCCCTCACCCCCGGCCCCTCTCCCCCACAGGGGCGAGGGGAGAGAAGCGTTGAATCGACGCCCTCGCCCCCTTGGGGGAGAGGGTGGCGCGGAGCGCCGGGCGAGGGGGTTGATGCGTCCCCCTATTACGCACGAGCCAGTAGTGCCGTCCCAACTATTTGGCACTACTGCGCGCGGACCGACCGGGCATTCTTGCAGGATGCCGTTTTCCAGATTTCTTGTCACATTGAGTTGGAACGTCAGTAGCTGATGAAGACTCTGGAAGAGTACATGGCGCTGGCAGCTCAAAACCACGGGCACATGTGTCCCGGGCAGGTGCTGGGCATTCGCATGGCGATGCTGGGGTTGAAATCTCTGGCCATCGACGACCCGGTGATGTACCGCAAGCGGCTGGTCACCCTTGTGGAAATCGACCGCTGCGCCACTGACGCGGTCAGCCTGGTGACGGGTTGCCGGTTGGGGAAGCGCTCCCTGAAGTTTCTCGACTTTGGCAAGGTGGCCGCCACCTTTGTGGACCTGGAAACCCACCGCGCCGTGCGCATCGTGGCCCGCGACGATTCTCGCGAGAAGGCCAAGGCGATGTTCCCAGAGCTGGCAGAGCCAGCCAAGCAACAGCTTGAAGCCTACCAGGTGATGGATGATAAGGACCTGTTCATCCTGAAACCGGTGCGCGTGAAGTTGAAGCCGGAAGACCTGCCCGGACGGCCGCGCTCACGCGTCACCTGCGAGCAATGCGGTGAGGGGATCAACGACGGCCGCGAGCGCCGGGTGAGCGGCCGCGTTCTCTGCCGAAGTTGCGCAGGGGAAAGCTATTATGAGGAAGTGACCAGTGACGAGTGACATGCAAACCTAGCTCGTCACTTGTCACTCTTCACTAGTCACTGTACTTGAGATGTCTGACCAACCCATCACCTTCCCCGGTGTTCCGCCTGGAACGTTGGTTGTCCGGCGCCGCTTCTGGCCCCTGGCGACCTTCGTTCTCCTCACGTTGAACGTCATTATTTTCCTGCTCATGACGCTGGCCGGCGGCTCTCAGAATCCCCAAGTATTGCTAGACTTCGGGGCCTCTTACGCGCCGTATCTCCACCGGGGGGAGTACTGGCGACTGGTGATGCCGATGTTCCTCCACATCGGCTGGTTGCATCTGGCCGTGAACAGCTACGCGCTTTACCTTCTCGGTCCTATTCTGGAGCGGGTGTACGGGTACGGCCGCTTTGCCGGCTTCTACGTGGCCACCGGCATCGGCAGCTCGTTTCTCTCCATGAGCCTCTCCCACAGCGTGGCGGCGGGGGCTTCGGGGGCAATTTTTGGCATCGCCGGGGCCATGCTGGTAACGGGATACCTCCATCGCAACGCCATCCCTCCGCACTGGGGGCGGGCGTTTGGCCGGGGGATTCTGCCTTTCATTGTCGTCAACCTGGCGTTTGGATTCTCCGTGCGGGGCATCGATAACTGGGGTCACCTGGGTGGCCTGATCAGTGGGATTCTGCTGGCGCTGTTCATCGCGCCGCCCAGCCAGGCTTTTGTGCCGGGGGACGCGAGCGAGCGGCCCACGCAAGCCATTGTGGTGCTTCCGGTGGCCGTGGTGGCGCTGGCGCTGGCGATGACCCTGGGCCATTATCGCACGGCGCGCGCCGTCACCCGCTTGCTGGAAGAAGGCGTGCGTTTGCGAGCTGCGCATCAGAGCGACCGGGCACTGGAACGCTTCCAGCAGGCGGCGCGACGCGCGCCTGGCGATGAACGTCCTCATGAACAGTTGGGCACGCTTTATCTGGAGCAGAAGCAGTTCGACAAGGCCATCCAGGAATACCAGGAGGTGGCGCGACGGGTGCCTGACGATGAACGTCCTCATGAACAGTTGGGCGCGCTTTATCTGCAGCAAAAGCAGTTTGACAAGGCCATCCAGGAATACCAGGAGGCGGTCCGCTTGAGTCACGGCTCCCCGGGAGCGCAACTTGGGCTGGGCTTGGCTTACCGCCTCAAAGGCGACCTCCCCCAGGCGCAACGCATCTTTGAAGCCGTGCTGGGGAAGAATCCCCGCACCGCAGAGGGGCAACGCTTGCTGGCGGACCTCTACGCTGAGCAAAAGCTCTATCCGGAGGCCATCCAGCACTACCAGCAGGCGCTGCGCCTCGAACCGGACGATGCCATCGTGCATAACAACCTCGCTTGGCTCTACGCGACGAGCGAGGACCCGAAGTTTCGCGACGCTCACGCGGCGCTCGAACACGCCCGGCGCGCCGTGGAGCTGACCCATTGGAAGGAAGCGGGCTTCATCGATACGCTGGCGGAAGCTCACTACGCCAGCGGAAGTTTTCAGGAGGCGGTGCGAGTGCAGGTGAAGGCTTTGGAACTCGATCCTGACAACCTCGAGTTCCAGGAGCACATGGCTCGCTACCGCAAGGCCGCCGGGGCCTGAGCGTCTGGTCGGTTCGCATGAAAACCGTGCTTCGAGATCGGTTGATCGGTTCATTGATCTGATGGCCCGATCACCCGATGGCTCGATGGCCCGCTGTCTCCCGCCGTCTTGGCGAGGGGAGCGCGCGGTTACACCTTGGAATGGAGAACGCGGAGCGAGGGCATGCCGTCCGGCTCGTTGACCAGTTCGATGTCCTGAAAGATGTGGGGGGCTTCTTTCTTTAGGACGCGGAAGACCTCAACGGCCAGGAGGAGGATTTCGCTGTCCGCGTGGGGGCTGCCGCGCAATTCCAGGAAGTGACGCCAGGCGCGGGAATTACCCGTCACGAAGATTTTGGTCTCGGTGGCGTTGGGGAGGATAGAGCGCGCCGCTTGCCGCGCCCACTTCCGCCGGTCGCGCGGCGGCACGTTCGGATACTTTTGCTGGACATACTGCGCGGTCGCCTCCGCCAGCTCCACATACGCCTTGCGGACACCTTCGATGGTCTGCTGCCACTTCTGGCGTAATTCCTCGTTTTCCTGATAGAGCGGCGGGACCACGTACCGCGCGTCGCTTGCATCGACGTAGCGCTGCGAAAGCTGCGAGTAGCCGAAGCCCGCGCGGTGACGTATCAACTCATGCGTGAGCGCGCGGCTGACGCCGGTGATCAAAAAACACCACACGGCGTGCTCGAGCACGCTGCCGTGTTTGGAGGAGAGGATGTTTTCGATGTACTCGCGGTTCGTCTTGCGGCCTTTGCCGAACGACATGTAGCAGGCGCGGCCCGCGACCTCGGTGAGGATTTCGGCCGCCGCGCGGGTGTCCGTCGTGAACGTCAGCCCCTCTTCCTGGAGGAAGCGCGCCAGCCCTTCGCCCACAACGGTCTGACGTCCCAGCAGGTAAACCTTGGGCTTCGTGATGTAGGGATCTGGCATCAGGTGTCAGGTGCTGGGTCGCAGGTGTCCGGACTTGGGTCTCAGGTGTGAGGTGGCGAGTGTCAGCTTGATATTAAAGACTTAAGTCTGACACCCGGAACCTGACACCTAAGACCTAGCACCTGCTCTTACTGCTTCGTCTCCGCAGGCGCAGCCTCGACCTTCTTGAGGCCCGCATACTTGCGCCGGAACCGCTCCACGCGCCCGGCGCTGTCGATCAGCTTCTGCTTGCCAGTGAAAAACGGGTGGCATTTGGAGCAGATTTCCAGGTGGAGGACATCGCTCTTGTAAGTGGAGGACGTCTTAAAGGTGTTTCCACACGCGCAAACCACCGTCACGTGGTGATAATTGGGGTGAATGCCCTTCTTCATGGAACTCCTTTGTGCGGTCAGAACAAACCACTATTCTAACCGCATCCTCGCAAACTTTCAATTCCGCGCAGGTAGTGGGGTGCTTTGGTCCGGGAGTGTGAGCCTGCCTCCGGAAGGCGGCCAACCTCGCCTATCTCCGCGCCAAGATGCGGCTGGCGCGGATAATCGAGATCTTGAGTTTGGAGCCTCCCATGGGGATCTTATTTGCGCCGGGGCAGCCAACACTGTCGAAACTTCACCGACCGCGCCCACGGTCCTGTTAATTCTCACCTGCGGCCCCGGCCAGATAATGCATCTTGGTGGTTACGGCGTCCTGCTCGTGCGCTTCAGCCCCTCGATAGCATCCTTGTGGCCAGGAGCGAGTTCCAGCGCTGCCTTGTACTGTTCCGCTGCAAGCTGGGGGTGTCCGAGTTCTTCGTAGAGTCGGCCCAGCCACGCGTGCGCCGAGGCCGGAGAAGGGAAATCGTGCCGCGGTGGAGCGGTAGCCAAATATGTCTTGAGGTACTGATCGGCCTCCCCGAGCTGCTTGCGTGCCAGAATGCACGCCACACCACGATAAAAGGCCAATCGGCAGTCACGGGGAGCGATGTGCGCGGCAGCTTCGACGGCTGCCTCCATGCGGCTGGCATCCTGGTTGGCTTGGTAAAAATCTGCAAGTTCAAGGTAGGGTTCGAGGTGCCCCGGCCTCAACTCCAGGACTCGCGCGTACTCCGCTTCCGCAAGACTCGGCTTCTTGAGGTTTTGCCAATAAAACCCGCGAGCGAGGCATCCTTCCACGGCGTCGAGTTCGGCGATAGCCGCGGCCTGACGCCAGCCCTTCTCCTTGCCGCCTCCCACTATCCACGGCGCCTCTATGTAAAACTCCATCAAGTCGCGGCGGGCAGAAAGGTTCGCCGGGTTCAGGCGTACCGCCGTTTCAAATTCTTCGCGGGTCTTGCGAGCGATGGTGAAACTTCGGGCCTTCTCGGCCTTACGGCCATAGGCTCGCCCCAGCCACAGGTGGTATTCAGAGTTCGAGGGTTCGGATTTCAGCGCCTGCTCTCCGTAGCTGACGGCTTCCTCAAACATGCTCAGCTCGAAGTAACTTCGCATTAGCCAAAATGCTAAAAAACCATTTTGGGGTTCTTGGGCCAGCGCGGTCTGAAGTAAGGACGCAACTTCCCTGTACTTTCCGGCTTCGAACTTGTCCCTAGCCGAAGCAAGCAAAGGATTTTCCGGCCCGGCCTGGGTCACTTCCAGCAGAACGAGGAGCAAAATAGCCAGCACCGCCACCGGGTAGCGGCGCGCTTTGGTTAGTCCCGTGACCGCCCGATAAGTTTCCGGCCGTGCTTGTGTGGACCCCAAGCCTCCGCAATGAGCACGCTCCGCCAAAAGCACCTTTTTAGGCGGGCACGGGACTAGCATGGCACGGCCGATCGCGTTGCTTTTCTGCAACATGCGGTGTGTGTCCAGTGGCCTGATCCGTCCGTCATCTTACCACGCCTACCTGCACCGCTTGTAGGGCGGGGGCTTGCCCCGGCCGCCCCAAGGGGCGGCCCTACTTGCATTCCGTGCCCGACCTGCTATTCTCCCCCTCCATCTGAATTCTGTGCCCCAAGGCGTGGATTCGTATTGTCAACAGAAGGAGAAACCAAATGAGCAAGGGAACCAGGAGGCACTTCATGGCGGCGGGTGGACTAGCCCTCTCAAGCATCCTGAGTGCGCGGAATCTTTCGGCCGCCGTGCAGAGCACTACCTCACCCTACCGGCGACCCAGACTGAAGATCACGGACATACGCACGGCACAAGTGAGGGTTCACGGCCACCAAGTCCACGTTCGCGTCTACACCGACCAAGGGATCTATGGGCAGGGAGAAGCTACCGACGCAGCGCAAGGTGCTGTCCCCTTGATCCAAGCGTTCAAACAGTCGCTGGTCGGCCACGATCCCCTCAATGTTGACTACCTTTTTGAGAGCCTCCGCAGGAGCGGCATCTTCGCCGGTGCGCAAGCCGGACAATATGTGACCGCACTGAGTGGTGTGGAGATCGCGTTATGGGACCTGGCCGGCAAAGCCTTGGGGCTTCCCATCTATCAACTGTTGGGGGGCAAAATGCGTGACCGGGTTCGGATCTATTGCGACACGGCGGCGCTCAGCCCAGGCGATCCTCGCTCGCAAGAGGAATCTCAGCAGGTCAAGGCCCTCGGATTCACCGCGGTGAAGATTGACATTGACGAGCTCGGCTCGCCGCTGCGTTGGGACAAGGTGAATCGCACGGCCAGCAATGGGGAGATCGACAGCATGATCAAAAGAGTAGCCTTTGTCCGCGAGGCTTTTGACAAGCGGGTGGACCTTGCCGTCGATATGCATGGTCAGTACGACGTAACGACCGCCAAGCGCGTGGCCACGGAGCTTGAACCGTTCAAGCTGCTGTGGCTGGAAGAGCCTGTTCCGGCCGAGAATATCGATGCTCTACGTGCTGTTCGGGAATCGACGAAGACGCCTATTGCGTGCGGCGAAAACCTGTTTCTGCGCTACGGCTTCAGGGAAGTTCTGGAAAAGCAAGCCGCCGACATCCTTCAGCCGGACATGCAGAAGTGCGGCGGCTTGCTCGAAGCGCGCAAGATTGCCGATATGGCCCATACCTACTACACATCCGTCGCGCCGCACTGTGTTGTTTCGCCCATCGGCACGATGGCCTCTTGCCATGTTTGCGCCGCCATTCCCAACTTCCTGGTCCTGGAGTGGCACTGGATTGGTAACCTGCGACTGTGGAGAAACTTCGTGAAGGAAGGCGAAATCATCGAGAAGGGTTTCGTCGCGGTCTCCGACCGCCCCGGCATCGGAGTGGAAATGAACGAAGAAGCAGCCCGGAGCGTCCAGGTCCCAGGCACGCCCTGGTTCGTGTCCGGAGAAGGAGCATAGTTATGCGTTATCTAAATTGTTTGGTCATGATGGCTTTAGTGGCCGGGGTCGGGAGGGGGCAGATAACCCCAGACCCGGCGCTACGGAGAAGTCGTAACACTTACAGCCCGGTGATGGAAGTCCTGAAAGCAAAACGGACCCCGGTCACCGACGCCCAATTGGACGAACTGAAGAAACTTCCCCTGGAGGCCATCTGGGGCGTTCTCAGGGGCCTCGGCTACAACAACTATTTCCCTGGCCTGAAGGCCACGCGCCCTGAGGCGCGCTTGGTGGGCCGGGCATTGACGATCCGATATTTGCCGCGGCGGCCCGACGTGGCGGAGGCCATGGGGGTACTCGCCAAAGAAGGCGACTGGCCTGAGCCTTACCATGTGCGCGCGGCAGAGGAAGCCAAGCCTGGCGACGTCTTGGTGGTGGACCTCGGCGGAGCATTGACGGACGGTGTTTTCTTTGGTGACATATCGGCTCTCGGGGCCCAAATGGCTGGCGCGCGCGGGGCGGTGCTTTACGGCTCCACCCGCGACCTGGGGGAGCTTCGAGAGATGAAAGATTTCCCGGTTTTCGCCGTGGGATTCGATCCCAACGCGGCCACACAGATTGGCGTCGATTGGAACGTCCCCATCCGCGTTGGAGGCGCCACCGTGTTGCCGGGTGATGTGGTAGTGGTTGAGGAAGAGGCGGCGCTGTTCTTCCCTCCGCAGTTGGCGGCAGAAGTTATCAAGGGAGCGACGCAGATTGTGAAGCAGGAGAATTACGAGCGCGCCGTGGCCCGTCAGAGGCAGTACCGATTCCGCGACGTGTACCCTTTGAATCCGGAATTGCGCAAGAAGTTTGAAGCGGAACAGGAGAGCAAAAAGGCAGAACCCAAGCCTTGAGCGAGGAGTGAGAGAATGACTGACAAATTGCTGAGTGTCCGACGGGTTCCTTTCGCCGGAGTGGTTGCCCTGCTGATAGCTTTGCAAGTGCTCTCCGGAAGCCAGAAAAAGAAGACCGGTGACGCTTTACTTGCCGGTTTTCAAAACGTGGCGCTGGCCTCGCTATCGGATGCGGTGGATGCGGTGGTAGGCGAACGGGGATTCATGGCTCACGATATGCGGCCCGTCGTCGCCGGCCGGTTCGCAGGACGGGCCACGACCGCGTTAATCAAGCCCGCGCCGCCGGAAAAGGCCACGCCGGGGCGGGCCGTGGAACATGCCGTGGAAATGATTGATGACGCCAAGCCCGGTGAAGTGGGGGTAATTGTGGTGGAAGGCGGCCTGGACACGGCGGGGATCGGCGGTCTGATGGGCACGGCCGCCAAGGCGCGAGGCATGGCCGGCATTGTCGTGGACGGCGGCGTGCGAGATGTCGCTGAGCTCCGCGACATGGGCCTGCTCGTTTTCGGCCGGAGTGTTACGCCGGCTACTGCCGTGGGACGCTATGCTAGCGTCGCCAAGAACATTCCCGTCGAGTGCGCCGGCGTCACCGTGAGGCCGGGAGATATCATCGTCGCAGGCGAAGATGGCGTAGTCCGCGTGCCGCAAGAGAAGGCTGAGGCAGTCCTCAAAAAAGCCCAGGAGATCGACGCCAAGGAAGACAAGATGGTCCCGCTCATCAGGCAGCTCAAGTCCTTGCGGAAGGTTATTCAGATTTTCAATCGCATTTGAAAGGAGTCTCCCGCGATGGCCAACTACACGCGCAGGTTATTCCTAGGCTTGACCGCCGCCTTACCGACTCTGGCTGCCTCGGGAACCAGCCCGGAGAGCGCGGGAAGCAAAAGGCGGCTCCATCCGCTGGACGGCCTCGGCCGCGAGAAAATCAGGATCCGCGACGTCAAGGTCACCCTCATGTCGTATGAGCTCCCGCGAAACAAACAGTGGCTTACCAGCACGATAGTGGTTTGGAAAACCGATGCTGTCCTGGTACAGGTCTTCACCGACCAGGGAATCGTGGGCATAGGTGAGTCGAGCCCTTACGGGGGGCCAGAATCCCTAAAGACGTTCGTCGAGGAATCCATCCGGCCCACATTAATAGGCCAGAATCCCTTTGACGTGGAGTACCTTACCTCGGGGTGGGGAGGCCTACGCACCAATTACGCGGCTTGGGCCGGGGTCGATGCGGCCCTCTGGGACATCATCGGGAAAGTGAAGAACATGCCGGTGTACAAGCTCCTGGCCACCGACCACGAGCCCAATCCTCATATTCGAATGTACGCCAGCGGCGGTGTGGAGTACGCGTGGTACAAGCGGCCGGAAGACCTTATTGACGAGGCTCTCCGGCACAAGGCAGAGGGTTACACCGCTTTCAAGTTCCGCCTCGGAACCGAGTGGAAGAACAGCGGTATGACAGTGAAGAAGTACATTCCCTATCTTTACAGGCTGCGGGAAGCTGTGGGACCTGACTTCGATCTCATGCAGGAATCCAACATGAGGTTGACCTTGATGGAGTGCCTGGAACTCTGCCCTGTTCTGGAAGAGTTGAAGTTCCTGTGGTTCGAGGAACCTATCGATGCGTGGGCGGAAGGAGCGATCGAAGGGTATATTCGAATCAAACACGCGCTCCCCACGGTGAGGGTGTCCGGTGGCGAACAACTGGGGACCCGATTCGATTTCAAGCCATGGATCGACCGAGATGCCTACGACATCGTCCAGCCGGACTGCAACACGACAGGTGTGACCGAGGCCTGGCATATCGCTCGGGTGGCGAATCTCAAGAAGAAATACTGCTGCCCGCACAACTGGCACGGCGGCTTGACCACGATGGCCAATGCTGCCCTGGTCGCGGCCATTCCTAACTCCCTCGTGCTGGAATTGAATCAGACTTTCAACCCGCTCAAGGAGGAGATCTTTAAGGAACCCCTGGTTGTGAGGAACGGCTATATGGATCTACCAAACAAGCCCGGCTTCGGAGTCGAAGTGATTGACCAAGCGGCCCGGAAGTTTCCCTATCTGCCGGGGTCGTACGCCAGACCCAATCCCGATCTTCCTGCCTCGCCAGGATAATTCGGCGCGATCTGTATTGCCCTTGCTCCCCCCTTTGCGGCCTTGTCCGGACCCCGCAGCCCCACCCTTTAGAGTGTGTGTGAAAACCTACACCCTGCGAAAAGGCACGGTTTCCGGCGGGGCCCGGCGCGGCCCCCCGGGGGTGAGGAGGGGAAATGTTGTTGCGAAGTTTCGGCGCTAAGCGGCTAAAGTATCGCCCCCCTCGGCGTTGAGGGGGGAAGTCCAATTAAGGCCTCGGGTTGTTGATTTCGTAGTCTGCTTCCAACCGCAGCACGTCGCCAGGCTTCAGCGTCCGCTTCTCCGACCATAGACCCATGGTCACACTGTTCGTAGCCCTGGCCGTCCAACCCACGAAAGAGCGCGCCACGTGCTCTTTCGAGAAACGATTGACAAGCGCCAACCCAGCGCGGGGGCTCACCAATTGCCATTCGCCGTCGGGCAGCGCCAAGCCCGTGTAGGTCTCCGAGCCACCAGGTTGCTGCTCCGGCTGCAACAATTTCTTTTCCACTGCCTTCCCATCTTGTCGGCGGAAAGCGAGCACAACCTCCTCCATGCTTCCTGGGTCAACCTCAAACCGCAATTGCAGCACGGCATCGAGGCTCGAGGTGCTGGAGTTTTCGAGAGTGCTTTCCGAACGCAGCGCCGCGGTGTCGCCCTTAAGCTCAATACTGTGGCGCAATTTGAGACCATTCGCATAGGCTGCGGTGAGCACGAGTTCGCGCGCTCCCGGCGTGGATGCCAATTCCCATGTGCCGTTCGACAGCCGGTGTGCGAAGAAATCGGGATAGACGAACAGGCCTAGACCCCCGACGTCCGGGTACGAGTACTCGCCGGAGTCAGGATGATGCAGCACGTCTCTGCCACTCCTCTTGTCCATGATTCGGATGATCCGCCCGCTCAGCTCGGGTGCCACGTCCACACGCAACGACGCATTCTCCAGACTGGCAACACGGTACGATTTCATACTGGAAGCGAATCCCGCTTCGTCTTCGTTGAGTTTGCTTCCCTCGTGAAGTTCTGTGAGGTGGAAGGACTGAACGTCGTTCATAAAAGTTTTGAACCTTTCTTTCACCCCACTGAGGTCGGCCGGCGCGTACCATCCGTCCCGCACCGTGAACGTCTTTGCCCGTGCCAGCGCTACGTAGTCAATCGAGAGCCGCGCCTTCCGCACCCGCCTCAACGCGGCCTCATCCTCGGCAGCGACTTCAGCCTGGCGAAAGAGGCCCTGGGATTGCGCGAGAAATTCCTCCGAAAGGTAGGGGGCTCCGGGGTTTGTGTAGATCCACATGTGGTGGCCTTTCCCCTCCGGCGCCGGCCGGACCTGTCGGTGGAGCAGATCGAAGTAGGACCGCATCGATGGCGCAGCCTTGCCGTAATATGCCGCCAAAAATTCGTCAACCGCCTGGCTTGCATCCGCGTTGGTATCCCACAGCAGCCGTGCCATGAGATAAGAGCGGAGTTCAGCGTTTTCTCCGCCTCCCTCCTCGGCATAGTCGCCTTCCAGGAACAGGCCCACCACGCCCTTTTGCCGATACATGGGGAGGTCAGCCGCCAGCTCGTCGAAATCGGGAAAAGGCATCAGGTAGTGAGCGAAGTTCGTGACGTAGTGCCAAATGTAGAGCTGGGTCGTGATGCGCGACCAGGCGCGCAGATTGTTCATGAAGTACGCGTTGTCTTGGCACCTTTCGTACGGGTGCGCCTCGCAGACGCCGATGGGACAGAGACGTATGCGAACGTTCGGACGAGGCCGGACTTTCAAAGGCGGTTCCTCGGAATACCAATAGGCCAGCGTGTCGATGAGTTTGTCAGGATACTTTCTCTCCACTTCGGCGGCGACTGCGTTGACGAAGCGGAGAATCGGCCCGGAGTGAGCGCCACCCTCTTCCTGTTCGACGCGCTGGCAGCGGTCGCACTCGCACCATCCCTGGGAGTCGTTTTGCGAAACCGAATAGATGCTGGCTTCGGGATGCTGTTGGATCCATTCGAACACCGTCTGGATGCTCAGCCGAAGCACGTCCGGATTCGTGAGACAGAGCTGCGCCCTCTCACGCCTCCTCTGGCCGTCGACCAGCGCGAAGTATTCGGGGTGATCCGCAAAGTACCGGTCCGGAGGAAGCAGTAGGTAGAAGGAATGGACATAAGGGTAGTACTCCACCTTGCCGCCTACCGATTCGTCGAGCGGCAGGGATGAGCCATTCATCTTATTGCGTGCCGCCCAGTCTTTGTCGAAAGCTTCCCTAAAGTCGGTCTCGCGATACTCGAACGCCGGCCTCTGAGTTTCGTCCAACGGCTCTACGGTGATGGTTGCTTTTTGGGGTATGCGACTAAGGTCACGCGTGAACCAACGGCAACCCAGCTTTTCCAGAAATGTGTATACGCCGTACATGGTGCCCCGTTGTTTCCCCCCTGCAATCACCAGGTGGTTCCCCGCCGTCTTGAGAACAAAGCCTTCGGGGCCGAGCTCCCGGAAGGGAATCTTCAACTTCAGCTTTTCGAGCGCGCGGCTGTTGCCGACCAGGATAAGACGGTGGGGCAGTTTTCCCACGTCGGTGACAATCGGAAGGCGAGCCCTGGTCATTTCCTGAATGAACCGCTGCAATTCTTGAGCCCCACGGGCCTCTGACGGCGAAGCGGCTTCAGAGATACAAATCGCGTAGGCGGATGTACTGTCCTTCACGAGGACGACCGGTTTCTTCGCCGTGCCGACGGGAGCCGAAAGGGCCGTGGTCCCGCTTGTTGCCAGCCCCACACCTCCCAGAGCTACGGACTTCAAGAACCGCCTTCTGCCGATTTCATAGCGGTCGGTGATTTTCATGCTGCCCATCCTTTCATTAGGTGCGCGCACTGCGGTCCCGCAGGCGCGGGATGGCAATGGGCACAGAGCTCGCGCCGGGAAGTTCCGCGACACACCCAGGCGTTATATGGGGAAAGATACTACTCGACGGGCGAGTCTATCTCAACAACTCAAACGCTGAGGGTGATCCCACCAACGCAGAAGGCGTTCAACCCGAATTCGTAAGTCGCACGCGAGTCTTACAGTGTTGGAATGGAAAAGACCCCTCACCCGGCTCTCCCGCGACTGCGGGATCGCCACCCTCTCCCCAAGGGAGAGGGCTAGTTTCGTTAGCCGACGGCTTGCCCCTCTAGCCCTCACCCAAGTGAGAGGGCTGTTTCGTTGGCCGACGGCTCGCGCCTCCAGCCCTCACCCAAGGGAGAGGGCTGGTTTCGTTGGCCGACGGCTCGCGCCTCCTGCCCTCTCCCAGGGGAGAGGGTGTCCGTCAGCCGACGGACAGGTGAGGGGTTACTTGGGGGAGCTTGAAGGTAACCCAAGCGAAGCCGTCTTCCGGCGAAACGTCGCGGCAGGGTCGAGCGCGTCCGGCGCTCGCGCAAGGAAAGCATCACGAGCTTGCAATTTGTCGTGCCGGAGAATATTTTTAGGCCCGGCACTTCCGTCCGAGGCGCAGTTCATGAAATAGCCGCATCAAGCCTCGGACTCTGGGAGGACAGATGAAACGTCGCTCTTTTATTCAGTCGATGGGATTGGGGAGTGCCGCCTTGGTGACGCAAGCGGGCCTCGCGAACTCGGCAACTCCGCCTTCCATGAAGATCACGCGGGTGCGCTTTTACCACAATCCCAATTCGCCTCCTCACTTCAATCAGACTTTCCATATGGTTACAGTCGAGACCGACCAGGGCATCACGGGAATTGGCGAAGGCGGCGTTAAAGCCGCTATCGAGCAGTGCGCCGCGATGATCATCGGCGAAGACCCGGGACGCATCGAGCATCTGTGGCAGATGATGTATCGCGGGTACTTCTACCCGGCCGGCCGCGAGAAGCTCCACGCACTGGGGGCCATCGATCTCGCTCTGTGGGACATCAAAGGGAAGGCGCTCGGTGTTCCAGTTTATGAACTGCTGGGGGGCCTTTCCAGGGACTACCTGGAGTGCTATTCCACCGGGTTTCCGGCCCAGGGCAGTCTGAAGGAGACTGCCCGCGCTTGCATCGAAGCGGGCTTCCGCGCCTACCGATCGGCGGTCGCTGACCCGCCGGACGGCCACACCTTCAACTCGCACCAAATGGTGCGGAAGACCTATCAGCAGTGCCTGGAAATTCGCGAGGGCGTAGGTGGGGACGGCGATTGGGCCCTCGACTACCACACCCGCCTGGACATGCCGGATGCGGTGCGGCTGAGCACGCTGATTGAGCCCCTGGAACCATACTTTGCCGAGGATTTGATTCGTTCGGAGAATCCCGCGGTGTATCGCGAGTTGCGCGAACACGTGAAAGTTCCCATCGCGGTCGGCGAGCAGTTCGGCGCCCGGTGGGACATCAACAAACTGATCGAAGAGCAGTTAATTGATTATGCGCGGGTCACCTTGCCCAACGTCGGGGGCATCACCGAATTCATGAAGATCGCGGCGCTGTGCGAGACGCATTACGTAGGATTGATCCCCCACTTCACCGGGCCTGTTTCGGAAGCCGCCCTGGTGCACGCCTGCGGCGTGTATTCCGGTCCAGTGCTGATGGAGATGACAGGTGCGGGCCCGCGTAATGAGCTGCACTTGCCGCAGCACTTTGATTTTCGCAAGGGCAAGCTGTGGCCAAACCGACGACCAGGACTCGGTGTCACGTTGGACACCAAGCCCTTGCAACTCGTCGCAGAGATCACCGAGCGGTCGCGGCCGATCCCAATGTTTCAGCGGCCGGACGGATCAATCACGAACTGGTGACTTGGTCAGGAAGTGGAAGTGACCGTGGGGCGCAGAGGAGAAAAGTATGCGGCGGAGAACGTTCGTAGGGGGAATCTTCGCAGGGCTCGCTGCGACAGCCGCTGGGGCAAGGCCACCAAAGCTGAAAACGGGAGATATTCCCCAGCGGGCGTTCGGAAGGACGGGTGAAAAGCTCACCGTGCTCGGCCAGGCGGGTGGACGCTTTTCCTTGATTTCGTTTGAGGAGGCCAAGGCAATTACGCTCCGCGCCTACGACCTCGGGATCAACTACTTCGATACCGCTCATATTTACTGGGACGGCCGATCCGAGGAAGTCTACGGCGCGGTGCTTTCGCCATTCCGAAAGAGCGTCTTCATGACGACCAAGTCAATGAATCGGAGCCGCCAAGGGGCTGCGGCAGAACTAGACCTCTCCTTGAAACGCCTCAGGACGGATTATGTCGACCTCTGGCAGATTCACAGTGTGAATGAAAAGAAGGAGATCGAGCAGATATTTGGGTCTGGCGGAGCCATCGAGGCCTTCGAGGCAGCCAAGCAGGCAGGTAAATGTCGCTTCATCGGCTTTACCGGCCACCGCGATCCTTACCTTCACCTTGAAATGCTCAAAGCCTACGATAAGTTTGACTCCATACTGATGCCGTTAAACCTGGCTGATCCCGGATACTTGAGTTTTGAGAAATTGGTCCTCCCAGTAGCGGTAGAACGGGGAATGGGCATCCAGGGTATGAAGAACTTCGCCAATGCCAAACTCTTGCAAGCTTTCAGCGTCAAAGAATGCCTGAATTATGTGTTGAGCCTGCCGATTCACTGCACCGCGGTTGGATGCACCACCATCGGTCAACTGGAAGACGACGTGCGGTTCGCTCAAGAGTTCAAACCCTTATCCACCGGAGAGATGGCTGCCCTGCGCCAGCGGGCTGAAAGCTTCAAAGGTCCTTCCCTTGAAGATTGGAAGCGAAATATCCAGAGCCGTGCGGACAGGCTCTTCGAGCCCTCAGTGGTCCTGTATCACGGGTGATGCTCTACCGGTGGCTGGAATGCTGTGTGACGTACCTCCGCACTGTAGCTCAACCGCGTGTCGCCCGCGCGAAGAAACCGGGCTCCCCGGGCTCGGAAGGTGTCGCGGCTCAGAAAACCGGAGCGCCACGCATTCATCGGGCTTGTTCAAGATCTGACTGCGGAAAGTATTGAGGGAATTCGTGGGACGTGCAACGGCTTCACATGATCACGGCGAGCGGCTTGGCCTCAACGCGGAGCACGGGAGCCGAGTAGTTCGAGTCCTAAACAGAAAGGATGAACGATGCAAAGCAACAAAACCAGCTTGTTTATGACGGGCCTGCTCGTCCTGGTGCCTCTTTGCACCCCGGCCGCTCAGGAGGTGCCCACCCCGGTCGATAAAGAGGCGGTCCGGGTTGGCTGCCAGGTCACGGACTACAGCATGGAGCCAAAGCAGGTTGACCAGGCTGTCATCCTCAAAGATCCCGCAGGCGAGCAGACTGTGCTTTTCGATATTACGGAGGGCGGAGCCATCGTCTCCTTGAAGTACCACGGCATTGAGCACATCTGGGGATACAACGGTGGCGGGTTGCTCCAAATGGCCTTTCACAATCAGAGAAAGGCGGGGCCGTGGACCGGGGATTACAACCCCACGCAAGCAGGTGACGGGTCGGCCATGTCTCCGGTGACCGGTGTGGCGTGCTCTGGCGCGGACTCGGTGGATATTATGACGATGCTGCTCGATTTCAACCACAACAACGGGTTTTACGAAAACGCTCTCATTGCCGTCTGGGGAGGCCACGTCAACAACAACGTTACGCTCAGCTATTTCTCCCCCTACACCCTGGAGATACAGGCGCATTGGGTCCCGAACCCCGCGGGCGAGCCGAAATATTACCTTCAACTGAACGAACGGTTCACCCATCTGGCAGACGAGAAGATCGGGCCATTTGCTTACGACTTCGCCGATTATGAACCGTGGGAATTCGATGTTGGCGCCATCAGCCCGGAGAACTGCCCCTGCTTGTCGTCGACCACCAACTACATGGCCGGGGGTTGGTACCGCGACCCAGGGCGCGAGGTGGGACTTGCGGTGGCGATGCCGAGCAGTAACTTTCCAAATGATAAGGTCAGTGGGGGTTTCAACAGTGACTACCTATGGCGCAACCGCAACTTCCACCTCGGGTCGACCGAACCGCTGGATGGAATTGCGTCCAAGACTTTCGTCTGGTACGTGATGGTGGGGCCGTGGCGGAGCGCCTTGCAGTTTGCCCGCCACTTTGGTTCCCAGGGAGGTGCACGATGACGGCCCCCATCACGAAGTCTGGGACATCAGCCTGCGGCATTGTCCGTGGGATGGCAAGCTTCCTGTGCTCGGCGCTCTTCCTGGCGTTGACCGCAGGAAGTGCCGCTGCCCAGCAGATTCCGGACGTCAGATGCCAAGTGGAGGACTATCCGCTTGGGGCTCAACTCTCCTGGCAGTCCACGGAGGCAGTCGCTAAAGTCCAGGTGGTGATTCTGCGCGACCCCGCCGGCGAACAAGAGGCGCGCTTCGACCTGACCCACGGGGCCACGCTGGTGTCGCTGCGCTTTCGTGGCAATGAGCTTCTTTTTGGCCACAGCGCCGGCGCCAGCGTCGGGATGTATGTCTTCCGCCACGGAACGGAAGTGGAATTGAAAGGGTTGAGCCCATTCTGGTCGGCGTTTCACCCTGACCAGGGTGGAACAAGTATGGCCGTGCCGGCGACAACTGCGGGAGTAGGCTGCCGGGGACAACAGTCCATGCGGGCCTTTGCGATGATGATCGATGGCAGCGTGGACAGCTCGTTCCAGCGCGAGCCACTGCTGGGCGTATGGAAAGGCCGAGTGAGCGACAACTTCCCGCCGGGCTATTCCACCCCTTACGCCATCGAGACCGACGCCAGTTGGGTCGCGAATCCCGGCAAAACTCCCAGCTACTACTTGCAGCTTGAGCAGACGGTTGTGAAACTTCGCCCGGGCAGTTCGGGGCCCATGGATTGGTTTTTGGAGGGGGCTGCACCCTGGGAGTTCGAGCACAATGCCAGCTACCCGGAAGAATGCACGGAAAAAACACCTTGTTCGAGTGCGCAGACCCCGGCCATGGCAATGGGCCGGTATGAGGACCAAGCCCGCACCGTGGGCTTAGCCACGGTTGTTCCAATCGCGGCCTGGCAAACGAGCCACGCCTACACCCTGGAAAACTCGGAGTTTGTTGTCCTTGCGTATGGCGCTGTCTGGGTGGCGCCGCGCCATGTGTTTGCTATCGTATTGAGACGAGCGATGGAGGGAGTGGGCGGGTTTCGTTTTAGCTGGTACATCTGCGCTGGAAGCTGGAACAAGGCGCGGGCGTTTGCCAGCCAGTTGCCCCGGTGAGCAAGCACGAATTCTCCGCTTGGCTTCCGACCCGGCGCCAGGACGTTGCAGTGTGTGTGAAAACCTCATGGCGGGGGCTGGAGCGGCGCTCGGAGCCTGCCCCGATGGAATCGGGGAGCGCCGAGGCATTGAAAACACAAGACCGGCGGTCCCCGGCCAGCCGGGGCAGGCGCCGGCCGCCACTACAGCACGACTTTTCACACACTCTCGTTGAGCTCAGGTGGCGCCGTGCGTTTTCAGGCCGGCGTTCCGTTTTGAGCTTCAGGCATTCGAAAGAGCACGCCAGGCTTCGAGCTCGTTCCGTTTGCGAGACTCTATTTGCTCCAGGCGTTGGAGCCATTCAGGTGAACAAGGCAGATTGCAGGAGAGTTGCCTGGGGGGAGATCGCGCGTTGGCGATGAGGGGCTCACTGTCGCATGCGGACGGGACAACAGCAGAGCAACAGCTCTCTACCTCTTGCTTTACTGCCTGCTGGTGTAGAATGGCCGCTCATGGCCTGCGTTTGCCTGGGGAAAGACGGATTGGTTGTTCGGTTGTAGCGGGTTAAAACTGGTGTCCTGTAACGCTTGGTTCTCTACACGTTTCGGAGTAGCTTCTCGGCCACAAACGCGATGATCAGAAAGACCCCTCACCCCCGGCCCCTCTCTCCAAAGGAGAGGGGAGAGTTGATTGAGGTTTAACGCCCTCTGTCCGTCAAGTGACGGACAGAGGGTGGTCCGACGAGTCGGACCGGGTGAGGGGGTTGTCAACAATTAGGTGTTGCAGGACACTGGAGCCCTGTGCCGCCTGGGAGCGGCTTGGAGGTGTTGCTGTGAAGGGGATGACACGTCGAAACTTTCTCGGAGCCGGATTGCTGAGCGGGGCAAGCATTGTTCTGCCTGTTTTTCGCGTAGGGGCGCAGGAGGGAAAGGTCGGTGCGGGCCTTTGCGTGACCTTGTGCAATCACTGGAGCTACATCGGCATCGGCTGGCAGCTTGGGATCGAGTCGAGTGTGCTGTCAGTCACCGACGCTATGGAGGTGGCCGACCGACCACCCCACGTCAAGACCTGCATCAATCTGGACGCCCGCGCCTACGAGTTTATGGCCGAGAAGTTCCCCGAGGTGGCGGCACGGCTCAAGGAGTACCTCAAAGCTGGAAAAGTCGAACTCATTGGCGGCACGTACGGCCAGCCCATGGGGACGACGTTTAGCGGGGAATCCAACATCCGCCAACTCGTCCATGGGCGCGAAACGATCCGTAAAGCCCTGGGCTACGAGATGGTAACCTTCCTTGAGGAGGAAGAGTTCACCCACCCCCAAATCCCCCAGATCGTGTTGGGGGCAGGCTACCGCTACGCCAGCTTGGCGCAGGTGGACACCTGGGGCAACGCGGGCATTCCTCAGATCGAGCTCAACGTCATTCACTGGCAGGGCAAAGACGGGACTACGATTCCGTGCGTTCCCAAGAACTCCCTGTTTGGCTATTCCCCCGATTTGAAGCAACTCTCCGCCTTGCCGGCCTTCAAGAAGCTCCAAGAGTTGGGTAGGCCCCTCCTGTTCACTTGGGAGGAATTCGGCTGGGAACCTCACGAGGAGCCGGCCTACCTGAAAACCCCAGAGAAGTACCTGAAATTCTCGCAGGAATCCCCCATGCCGGTCGAGTTCGTCACCCTGAGAGAATACCTGGACAAGTACGGGGCCCAGAGCCGGGAGACGCCTTACCTGAACATGGATGCGTGGCGAAAGCTGCTCACCTGGGGGCTGGGAGGCGACCAGTTGCGCATTCTCGACCGCAAGGTGGAGGGCTTGCTCCTGGCGGCGGAGCGCTTTGACGCTGTCAGCTCTACCCTCGGCGCAAAGACAAAAGAGCGGCAGTTGGACAAAGCGTGGAAAGACCTCTTGGCTTCGCAGAGCCATGACGTGGGACTGTGCGAGTACTCGCGTTGGCAAGGCGACCGCATGGCGCCCCTAGACCGCGTCGAGGACCGCCATAACTTCACCTGGGGAGCGATTGGCTACAACCACTTGGACGCGGCACAAAGGGAAGGCCAGGCTGTACTGGATGCCTCCCTGGGCCACATCGTGAAGCAAGTAGGTTCCCAATCCGGGATGCGCGGCCAGCTCGTGGCCACGGTGTTTAACCCGCACGCCTGGGAAAGGACCGACACCGTCCTGACAGGGCGGATCTACCCCACCCTTCAGAAAGCCAAGGCTGTGGTGGTTCGTGACGATTCCGGACGTGTGGTGCCTTCTCAGCTCATCAAGAGTGGGACGGATCGTGACGGCAACCTGCTTTTGGCCAACGTGGCCTTCTTGGCGGAAAAGGTGCCCAGCGTGGGCTACGCCACCTACCATCTCGATTTCAGCCCCGCGACGGCCGAGCCGGCGGTTACCGATCTGCGCATCAATGAAGAGAGACTCGAACTGGAAAACAAGTACGTCAAGGTCAGGCTCAGCCCGAAGCACGGGGCGATCGTGAGCCTCATTGACAAGCGGACGAGTCGAGAAATGCTGAATGGCGAGCAGGCGGCGTTCCCCATCTTCCAGGGAAGGCCCAATCCGGATTATCCCGTGCGTGGCATCTTCCTCCGATGGAAGTACACCAAGGAAGACCTGGCAAACCCCGCCATGTGGGATAGTTCAAAGTCCGTCGCGACGTACGGTCCCGCCGCAGGGGAGACGCCCGCGGGAAAGGAAGTGGACTGGCGTGTGATCCAGAAATCCACGATCCGATGGGTGGAAAAAGGGCCGCTGCGGGCCACCGTCAAGACGCAACATAGTTGGCCGCTGCTCAAGTTTGAGACGTATGTGACGCTTTACGCAGGGGTACCCTGGGTGGAGGTCACGAGCCGAGTACTGGCAGAAGTTCCCCCGCCGCCCGACGCCTTGGATGCGAATAACCGATTCCCCGTTGAAATCAAGGAAGGCTACTGGCTTTCGTTCGCGCCGGGCTTCCAGCCCGCTTCAGTGATTCGCGATTTCCCTTTCGGCATTGAACCCACGCAGCATCCTTCCTTCCAGGCTCTTACCTTCGTTGATTTGGTGGGGGAAGACTCGGGACTCCTCGTGTGGCACGCGGGCACTCAGTATTTCAAACGGAACGAAAGCGGCGTGATTGCCAATTTGGTCATGCGCGAGTGGGAGTCATACTTCTCGGGCGAATATGGCTGGCCGCGATACTCGGAATATCGGCATGTCCTGATGCCGCATTCCCCAGACTTGTCTAACGCGGATCGCCTTCGTGCTTCCGCGCAGTTCACCCAAGAGCTGATCACCTTCGTCAACCCACCTCAGAATGGAAACCTGCCGAAGCGCAAAGGATTCATCACGGTGAGGCCCGCGGGTGTCGAGCTCTCTGCCCTTCGGTCGAAAGGGCAGGAAGGCTTCGAGCTCCGGGTGGTGGAGGTCGAGGGTCGAGAAACAGCCACGACCATCGAACCCGGGTTTCCAGTCAGCAACGCCGTCGAAACTGATCTGCTAGGGAGGAAGCAGGGGGATGTCTCGCGCAGCGGCAACCAGCTCAGTTTCAAAGCCCGAAAATGGCGGGTGCATACTTTCCGGTTGAGCAGGTAGATTCTCTCTTCGATTTCAATAGTTTTTTTCTTGATGGGTGTGGGAAACTTCTTTTTTGCGTTCAGCACGCGCAGACTTGGCATGTGAGTCTGGGGCTTTTCCGTGGGCGAGGCCAGGGAACAGTCGTGGAGTTAGAGGACGACTCGGCGCTGTCTTCTCGCGCCCCGCCCCCTTCAGGCGAGTTCTTTCAGAATTGAGGCAATTTGCTTTTTGAATTCCGGCAAGTCGGTTTGGGCGATTTTCCAAACCGCAGCTAGGCGGACGCCCATGTAGTCGTGAATCAGGACATCGCGCAACCCTGTAACCAGTCGCCAGGGAACCGCCGGATGCCGGTCACGTAATTCCGGGGTGAGCCTCTTCGTTGCCTCGCCGACGACTTCGAGTTGTCGTATCACGGCGTCTTGCCAGTGAGATTTCGACATGAACTCGTCATGGCCCACCGAAACGTAGCGCTCGACATGGGTGATCGCATCGAGGATATGCTTCAGGTAAACGCGGTCGTCCTTCATAAGCCGATAGCCTGCTGCAGAACCTGCTCACGGATGTAGGGGCTGATGGCGTCCTCGGTGAGCACATCAACTTTGCAGCCCAGCAGGTCCTCCAGATCCTGCTTTATCGCGACAATATCGAGCAGGCTCGCGTCTTCATCGAGGGTAACGAGCAGATCGAGGTCGCTATCCGGCCGGCCTTCCCCGCGCGCTCGCGAACCGAACACGCGCACGTCGCGCGCCCCATGTTTCGCAGCCACCTGAAGGATTTCCTCGCGTTTCTGCTGCAAGATTAAGTCGGCGACCATTTTACTCTCTCCACCTGATCTTTCGCTGCGCCGGTAAACCAAACTGCATCGGCTGATATTCTAACCTCCTGCGCGTTTGCAAGCCAGAAAGGGTTGATGGCACCTCCATAGTGTCGAGTCAGACTCCGGCCCCTCGTCGCGCCACACCTGTGCCAACCACTCGCTCGGACGTACTACCGTGGGGCCAGCAGCTAAGGCCGTGAGGAACCCGTGCACCATGGAGAGATTCATGGTGTACTCCGGCACGGCGTCCGACTCCAAAAAGTAATCAAGTTCCTCCAGCTCGGCGTCTGAAAGCGGTTTTGCGAGTTGCACGCGCGGGAGTTTACTACCGTGCGGGCGGCAATTCAGGAAGAATCGCCCGTGGAAGGTGAAGCGCTTTGGAAACTGGCGGGCCACGACGTGGGCCAAGCCCCGCGTGGCCTAGTTCCCTCCAAGGCTTCTCAGGTCGTGCGCCTACCGCCTGCGTCGAAAAGTGCACGTAGGTGAAGGTCTCCGGGATGTGGGAATCATAGTAGCCGTGCCGGTTCCACGTCCAGCCGGCAGTCGGACTTACGGGGCGGCCGTCCGGGCCGGGCTGCTCGAAACGCGAGCAATCGATGCGCCACACGTCGCCGTCCTGGGGCGGAAGCGAGCGGCCATCGGCAAGCAACTCGAGACCTTTCCAGGGGAAAGCCAATTCTACGCTCCATCCTTTGTCCCTGTCGGCGGGCTTGTTCAGCGTGCCGTCAACGTGCACGGCATTGAGCAGGCCGGGAAAATCCCAGTCGAGAAAACCCCAGCGCTCGCCACGTGGATGCACGTGGCCGCCGACGCCGGAAAGCTCCATAGTGGGATGCGTGGCGGGGTTGAACTCCGGCCGGCCATAATAAAGACTGCCCGGCTTGAAGATGTCTTTCCAAATCCAGAAGACTTCATATACGGTGTTGAGCGCGTTGATCTCAAATTCGTAGTAGGCGTCCTGGCCGGCAATGAACACTTCCATGTCGTTGTTTTCGTAAATCTTGGAGTCGCGCTGGGTGAGCGTGGCCCGGACATCTGTTTCCTCGGCGGTGAAGCCGAAGTAAAGGTAGGCATCGTTCCACAGGAGCGCCACGCGCGTGTCAAACCACGCGGGCTTGCCGGTGACGATATCCACAAAAGGGCTCGAGCGCGGCGCGAGCTTCCAGGAAGGCTCGTCGAGCTTGCCGTCAATCTTGATGGGTCCCGTCGTACGATAGCAGGTGTAGTGCGCGAGTTCGTTTGGTGCCGGCCAGCTCATGACCTTTTCCCCCCTAAAAACATAAGAGTGACATTCCCGTTCCAGCGGCTGCCCTCAACACAGCCACCGGAAGTTGTACCACGACGCGCAGCTTTTCGACAGACAATCGGTGAAACCCCGATCCGTAGATAAACCCCGATCCCGAAGTTGCAACCGAGCAAACAAGTTCGAACTGCTTGTGTTGTGCGCTGAGTCCAAAGCATAAACACACCTTCTTGCTTCGGGATCGGGGTAAAGGGAGCGACCCGCCAAGGCGACAACTCCGCATGGCTGCCGGGCCCTCGCCGCGCACGAATATCCCAAAGAATCCAGCAACTTTGATGCAACTGGGCGCGTCTAATCAATAGGAGGAGTTTTCCCCGATGAGACGATGCATTACGGACTACCTGGTCCAGGAGCATCACGAACTTGGTCGTTTGCTGAATGAGCTCCAGGAACAAGTGCGGGTGCTGCCCTTGGCGCGCGACCTGAAAGAAACAGCGGAACGGCTCCAGAAACTCACGCGAGAAATCACCGTCGCCCTTCGTATGCATTTGGAAGCAGAGGAGCAAATCCTTTATCCTGCTTTGGAGGGCCACATCCAGGGAATTACCACCACTCTGGACCGCATGCGGCACGCACATGACGCGGGCGAGGCGGCGGAGAAAACGTTTATCCAGTGTGTCGAGGGGCTGGCCAAGAAGGGCGGGAGCCGACAGGAAATCATGCAATCCGGCCGCCGCTATGTTCAATGGGTGCGCGCCCACCTACTGGACGAGAACGGTCGCCTCTTCCCGCTGGTGGAGCGCGGACTGGACCCGGAAACCCAGAAGCAAGTCCGCCGCGCCATGGAGGAGCTGAGCCGGGAGACGACGGCCCGAGTTGCAGAAGGGACGGCAGGCGCGGCTCAGGCCTGACCTTAGAGCAGTAGGTGGTAGACGGCATAGAGCGGTAGGTGGTAGGTGGTAGACGGTATACAGGGAAAAGCAGAACGGAAGCCCGCCCCGGCCTTCAACGCCGCACCGCTCCTTCATTCCCGCATCAATTTCCCGCCGTAGGGGAGGGCTCGGCCCTCCCGCACCGGGAGCCCAGAGGGCTCCCCTACCCTGTTGCGTGAACTTCCCGCCGTTGCACGGCCATTCCTTCGCTTGTCATCCTGATCCCGCAGCCAGGTAGTGCGGAGTTGTCTTTCAATCCGTCAGCCGACGGACGGTTCCTGCTGATGCCCTAACCGAAAGCCGCAGACTTAGAAAACAAGTCTGCGCTACGTGCATGCCTCAGCCGCCGCGTATGGACTTGGCAATTGGAGCCGGCAAGGACCAGAAAGCTGCGGGCGAGGCCGGCCTTGTCGCAAGCCGTTTGGGCCGGGCCTCGCCGCGCTGAGCACATCAGGCAAGGCCTACCTCCCCACCCTGGTTACGGGAATGCGCTGGATGAGGACGGGCCCTTGGGCCAGCAGGACGTGCTCGCCTTTGGGCCACGCATAGGTGAACTCCATGCCCAGTTCCGTCAGGAC
>Ga0315279_10001046_pt1 | contig 47914 bp, 47 predicted proteins | sample YL17G06_20_MG_FD_203694 | JGI IMG/M metagenome (GOLD analysis project Ga0315279, IMG submission 203694) | Sediment microbial communities from Yellowstone Lake, YNP, Wyoming, USA - YL17G06_20 | ecosystem: Environmental > Aquatic > Freshwater > Lake > Sediment | place: USA: Wyoming | collected...
GGGACAAGATGCTGGATGTTGAGTTGAGGCTTTATGAGGAGATTGGACGCGCTGAGGGAAAAATCTGCACTGATAAGAACAGGTGCAGGTGTCCGTACAAGGCTAAATCCACGAAGCTGGCGGATTGTGGAGGCACAGCCAAGAAGATCTGGGAGTTTGTGGAGTTTTATGATGAACATTGGAATGGCTCGCTGTATTCTACGCCTTCCGCTAAAGCGAGACAGTTTTACCATCTCGATGAGCCTGGCTTCATGGATGTCACGGATTATGATGATATTATCAAGGCTTGCAGCGACGGAAGAATGATCAAGATAAAGAAGGAATACGACGACTACCAAGAAGGAATACCATACTAACGCAAAGATGAGTCAAAGAAATACGGGCTACCTTATTGGAACGGAGATCCGCAAATTGGCAGGTTTAATAGCTTGACTCAGCGGTCACGATTACAATCTAGAGTTGTTTTTTAGAACCGAAAACGCTCTTGGCTATCCTTTCGGCTATTGTCAGTGGTATGTTGATCAGTTTTGATAATAGTCCCATGCCGGAAAACATGGTTCTGAGGTTGTTTATGTCAGTTAGGCTGACTGCGCCGATTGTGGGTGCGCTTAGTACGTAGACGGTTATGAAGATTATTAGGCCGATTATGAGCTTTATCCAGTTGGCCGTGTTCAGGAATATCGTGGGCAGGTATGCCATGAAGGCTGCCATCGCTGATGCTGCAAGGATCTTAGCTGAGGATTGGAAGTCGGCTTTGGCTTTGTAATGCTTCCATATCCAATAGAGGCCCCAGAACATGCTCGGTAATCCAGCGATGATGCTCGCAATTATCAGTCCTAGTATTCCAGTTGTGGGGATCAGGAGGAAGCCGAGAGGGAGGCCGATAGCAAGTGTTAGTATGCTCTGTCTCATGAGTATTTTCGTTTCTCCCAAGCCGGAAAGAAGGCTGCCGGAGCTTAGGCTTCCAACGGCGGCGAACAGGTTGCTTATGGCGTATATGGTTAGGAAGAAGGGGCCGTAAACGTATTTTTCTCCGTATAGCGTGCCGATCATCGGGCCCGATAGGGCCATTACGGCCATCGTTGCTGGTACTAGTAGTATGGATGTGTATTTGATTGAAGATGCGAAGACGGTTTTTACGAGTTCATGCTCGTTTTGTGGGTCGAGCTTTGCGAACGCTGGAAACAGCACTGTTGATATTGGAATTGTAAAGAACGTTAGAAGGACGGCGAAGTTGAATGCGGTCGTATAATTGCTAAACATTGTGTTGCTGGTCAAAGGAACTATCATGAAAACGTAAAATTGCGCCAAGATGCCGCCTAATATGGTGGATATTGACAGCGGTACTCCGTATTTTAGCATCGTTTTGAGCGTTGTGGATATGTTGGAGTTTTTTGTCCGCTTTCTTCTGAGAGGTCTGAACAGGACGAGGTAGAAGGTTCCAAAGCCGATGATTCCAGCGGCTATGAAAGACAAGGTATAGCCGATGACCGCCCCCAGCACGCTGTATCCCAAGAAGACCAGCATTGGGCCTATTGCGATTTTTACGATGGATTGGCAGATTAGTGTGAAGCTGTTGAGTTCCATTCTCTCGAAGCCTATGAAGCCGGATTGTGAAGCTGTTAGCAGTGATCCTGAGATTATTGAGACTGAGATTATTGCTATGTACGATGCGGAGGCTGGTCTTTGAAAGATCGCAGAGGCGATGAAGCTTGCTAAGAATAGGGAGAGGAATGAAAGAGCAAGTCCGGTTGCGACCTCGAAGATGAGCCCAGCAACGATCACGTCGTGTATTTCTTCGTCTTTGTGCGAGGCTCTAAAGTTCGCGACGTACTTGGTCATAGCAGAGTTTATGCCCCAGTCTCTGAACAAGTTTATCATGGTTGAAGGAACCAACGCTATCCCGTAGAGTCCATATTCATCAGTGGTCATGAGTCTGGCTAGAATTATCGTTCCTACGGCCATGATTATGGTGGATGTGGCCACGCCTATGAGCAGCTGGAAGCTTCCAGTGGCTGAGGTCTTGCCCATCTCTAACGCTTTTTCCATGTTTGCTGGTTTCCTCGTCGGTTCGATCTGTGATAGTCTACGTACGGACTCTAGCTGCTATGCTGAATCACGCTAACGCTCGCACTAGTTGCTGATTATAGAAAAAGCCAGTGACGATATGCCCGCGATTAGGAACATTATCTTGATTTTGATTGGTTGAACGCGCAGGGTCTGTCTGAGCGATTTTTCATCTTCTGGCTGTTGCGTAGTTGTCTAAGGTCGGATCCGCGTAGTTGTTGGTTTCATGGGTGTGTGCTTTTCAGCGTCTTGGAGTTTGTCGGCGGACATATGTCTTTCGTAGACAGAATAGTGCTGGCCGTTTCTTAAGGTTTCTTGATGCTCAATACTTAGCTTTCCATACTAGTCTAGGTCGGTTTTTGAGAGCGCGCGCTGGATAACGTGTTCAACGATTACGCGCACATTATTAGTTTTGCGGAAGGTTTGCGATGTGCATTTCTGCAAAACCCATAGAGGAAGACATTATGCAACTAGTGTGCGCTCAGAATTCCTATTAAAGCGCTTCTGATATCTTTTCGCTTCTGTACATGTGTCCAACAAAAAGACGAAAACACTTATTTCTCACGACTTAATACGCGTAAGCTGGAGATACATCAGTGACGGTAAGAGGTTGCCTTAACTTAGCAGTAAGCGCACGCGCGCTAATTCTGATTCTTCTTTTAGCATTCATGCCGATTATGGGTCGAGCTCTTCTGCCCGGTTCTATGGTATTGCAGAATGTTGGAAGGATCGGGCTGCCGCTCTCAATCATTGACAGTTATGCCGAAGATAACGCCGATGGCGGTGCTGTATTCCAGACTTTTCATCCTTCAAATGTCACGAATTATGACTCTGCAGAAAGCCAGAGCTTCATCGGAGCAGCGTCAAACATCACTGGCGCAGCATTCTACCTCAGAAGAATCGGAGTTCCAATCGGGCAATTGCACGCCGTTTTGTATTCTCATAGCGGCGAGTTCGGTGTCAACAGCACACCCAGCATCGAGTTAGCTAGAAGTGATTCGGTTGAAGCTTCAACACTGCCGTCACAATGGACTCTCATGGTTTTCACGTTCTCTGGAGCGCAACAAGTCGCCATAAAAGCCAACACACCATACTGCATAGTGTTGGAAGGCCCGGCGAATGGATTTCTGAATGATGCAAACAACATCCAGATTGCTGGGGACTTTAGCTCTCCAAGCCATGTGGGAAGTTGGGCACGATATAGATACAACACATGGTGGCCCATGACAGATGGCGACATTATCTTCTACGTTTACGGAAGCAATATTGCCACGGCCTTTATCCACGGCAGGGTATTGCATTCTGATGGAATCACGCCTCTCAGCGGTGCGAATGTCGGATTAGTTGGATATTCTACGCACGCGACTACAGGTTCGGATGGTTCATACAATCTCAATTTGATACCTGCTCGTTTGTACACCTTACGTTGTGCAACAATTGGATATCAAACTGTCGAACAGTCAGTCAATACCACTGCAGGTGGAGACTTCTTGATCGGCGATATCTTACTCACTGCGACCCCGAGGGTTCGAGTCTACGGTTATGTGACATATTACAACAACAGTCCGGCCTCTAGCATCGCAGTGAACCTTACTGGCGACGTTACTTACATTGGCACTACCGCTGCTAATGGTCTGTACAATTTTCCGAGCGTCATAGCGGGAGACTACCAATTGAAGATTACTGCCAGTGGCTATCGCCAACTCGGTTCGCTCTCAATGAAGGTAGAAGCAGACACGATGAGAAACGTCACGCTAGCTCCAAGAGGTTCTTTGGGAGGAAAAATCCCTATTCCGAGTGACGGCAAAGTTTATCAGGCAGCATTCTGCAGTTGGGGCGACAATGCTGCGCCCCTGCCTGGCGCTGCCAGGCAGGACATAGACAGATTCGTATCTATAGTTGGCAAATCTCTGTATGCCTCTGAGAACTGTGGCACTATTAATGTGAACGAGGATTTCTGGCCCATGCGTGATCCAAACTCATGGAAGCCGCTCCTCGATGAAGGCATATTCGAAGTCTTCATATTTGGACTCGATCCATATTTAAGAGCCTACCCGAGTGACTCAGACACCGTCAACGGTCCAACCGCGACTGAATGGAGAATAGCAAACGGAACCTATGACGCATGGATCAATACGCTCGCACAGGAATGCAAAGATTTCAATTACACGATAATGTTAAAGATCGGTCCAGAAATGAACCTTCACGAGGGAAATAGCGGCAATGCTGATTTTGCCGCCAATCCTGCAGCTTACCTAGCAGCGTGGAGGAGAATAGTGGACGTCTTCGCAGCAGCAGGAGTAACAAACGTCGAATGGTGCACTTCGTACAACTGGGAGTCCCAAGGACCATACGACTTTGAGAACTACTATGCGGGAGATAGCTATGTAGACTGGATCGGAGTGGATTTCTACCAAGTGGGTATTTTGAACGATCCTAACGTTCAAGTTGCCGCCTTTTACAATTGGGCTCTTCCGAAAAACAAGCCCCTAATGGTTACTGAATGGGGAACCAACTGGTACTACCAAAACTATTCTGACGCGGACCGGGCAAAATACATAAATGCCTTCTTTGATGCCATTGAAGCCAGACCCGGTATCAAGATGATACGCTACCAATGGAACCAATGGTGGCGTTTTCAAGATGACAACCCTTCAGATTACGCATACATGCCCCTGACATCTGCTGCTTACAGGGACCGAATCGCCAACGATCGCTACCTTGCATACGCGCCACCTACATAGAACAAGTGTCTAGTTGCCGGGAGGCAAATACACGTTTGCGCCACCATTTTGGTATATACTATTGCTTTCTATTAGAGTGCCGAAGAGAGTCGAATTCTGCAGAACGACAGTATTTGGTTCAGTGGGGCCAAGCAACGTCAGTATTCCGTCGATGACGTTTTGAGAACCCAGAAAGAAGTAGACGTCTTTTGGTATAGAATGTTTTGTTTCTTGGTAATCTTCCAAGTAGTTATGTTCTCCCAGCATTCCCTGAAGCATCAACGCTTCGTAGATGTCAGCGTATGCTAAGATGGTGGGCCTGTACCCAATTGTGATACCCGCGATGTCCTTCACTACGGTGATATTCGCGCGCGCTCTCAGCCATTCTCCGGCTGTGGTCTCTTTCACGTTGAAACGGGGAAAATCAGCATTATTGCTTAGGGAAATTGAAGACGGACGATCACCAGCTATTGCATAAATGAGGCCAGAGTTGAAAATAAAGAACACAGCGAAGAATAAGGATAAGGCCTTTAAGAAATCAATTTTGATGATCCGAGCGCGGCCCACCTTTTTGGCCAAGATATTCCAGATAAACTCGCTACCTATGATACAGAACGGGGCAAGGAAGAGAAGTGCCACGTGAAAAAGCCTTGATGTTTTGAACGAGCTTGCCAAGAAAGGAACAGTTACGCCGCCAAGCAAAAGAGCGAAATTGACCACAGAGAACATAGAATATTCCTTTTCTATTTTGATCGTTATGCGTCTGATCAGAAGCGCAAGGATTCCAACTGAAATGAAAAAAATGACAACATAGAAGAGGATCTTCGTAACGTTATAGAGAGGTGAAGTCGCTGCGCGCGTAATAATTTTTAGACCCTCTACAGCATTCGGGTTGGCAAATTCAGAAATGCTGCTTACGATATTGCCACCTATTCTGACTATGGCTGTGAATGCGGAAGAATATGAAGTATATATGTACCATGCTAGGGCAAAGACACAGTAGAGAAAAACAAACGCATTCGAATTCACAATGCCCCTACCACTTATTTGCCGTCTTCTCAACAGAAAGACCAACCATACGATGACGAGTGAAAACATAAAGATGTATGAAAGACCGTAATGTGATGTGATTAAGGAAAACGCGAATATTGCACCAAAAGTTACTTTATTTAGTGTCTTCATGCTTTTGTCAATCATCAAGATCATCAATAGGACTTGGAATAGTTCAGCAATTTCTTGTCTTGCCAGTGCTGTCATTTCACCATAGAAGGTGAATACTGACATGAAGAAGAAACATGATAAGAATGCAATTCTTTCATCCGTGATTCTTAGAAAAACCTCATACAGACCAAGAGTAGCAAGTGAAAATAGTGCTGGATATATCAGCTTGAAGACCCATACGAGGCTCAAGTTACAGGTAATCGAAAAGATTGGTGGAAGCATCACAACACTTAGCATGCCATTAATGTTACTGGGGATTGAACTTGTCCAAAATCCATCCGCCTTCACTAGATTGGCGAAATACAATTCAACATGGATGTCATATCCAGTTACGTATGATGATATCAAGGAGTTATGGTACATAAGAGAAAGGGCTATTGCAAAGATAGCCAGAGGATATAGCTTTTTCGGAAATCGATGAAAAATGGCAAGGATCGGCAATGTCGAGATCACAGATAGGAGAATGAGGAGGATGATATTGTTGTCCTTAATATTCATGAGATAAGCGCCATACACGCTCACGAAAGGAAGTGAACATAAAACCAGAGTCACGGGTGAGAAGTAATCTTTGAGGTCGAGGAAGCTGGTGCCTGAGAAAGTTCTATCTCTTACATAGCTCAGGGCACTCAAAGCAAATACAACAGCACTGATGGTAAGCAGAACGGGCAGTGAGGAAATGGGATTGGAGATACCGATAATTGGATATAACGCATTCATTAAGAATCCAAGTAACATTAATAGCGCAACACTTAGCCCGACAGAGTATAACAGTGTCTCTATCCTGCTCAGATTGTGTACTTTGAAAATCCTTAGGAGAATCGTTCCAGGAACGAACGTAAGGTAGAAGAATCCGATAACCTGTCTGGCGATTGGCAAGTCCAAGCCAAATAGAGCAAGGCCTGTAGTACAAACAACTGCAAGTTGTATGGCTAACACGGTGACGAGAAAATCCCTGATTTTCCAGTCGTTCATCCGAAACGGGTCATTCAGTATCAGTGTTCGTCCTCTCCAGCTTACTCCGGAAACAGTACAACCACAGCCACGTTATTCTGCCTAGTGCTCAATCTGTAGTTTCAAAACATTCTAGTGCGCGCGAGAGCACAGTCATGCTTTCAAGCTCGAAACACTTTGGATCATTTTCATCCAAGATTGTGCAATTAACGCATGCCCCGCAAGTGTTGGATGGACTCCATCCTGTGACCAAAACTGAGGTTCCCTTTTTTCTGCTGCTTCAGCGAAAATCTTGTCAAGTGGAATCAGAAGCGTTCCGAAATCTGCGGACAATTCCCTCACAATTTGGATTATTACATCGAGCTCCTCCCTCAATTTCGAGTGTTCCTTTGCCACATGCAACGCAAACGGTTCTAACAAGACAATTTGAGCGTCCAAAGTGTTCTTTGTCGCCTTTAATATAGTTCTATAGTCTGCTTGAAAACTTTCGGCAGGTGTCGGCTTGTTCCAAACATGTATACTCAATGCATCATTTACGCCAATCAGAATTGACACAACAGCGGGTCTTAACTTAATACAATCCCTTTGCCAACGATCCTTTAGGTCTCTGATTCTATCTCCGGATATGCCTCGATTGAGAAATCTTACCTTTTTTTCGGGGTAAGTGGCCGAGTACCAAGCGGCGGTCATCATTGTATATCCTGTTCCAAGAATTTCGTCATTCTCATAGCTCCTTCCAGCATCCGTTACGCTGTCACCTTGAAAAAGAATCGTCGTTGGGCGCGCGATCTGACCCGAAGTTGTCGTCATCTAGGTTCCTTCGTTCCCGAGGCCGCATCTAGTTCTCCACTTTTCCAAAACCTTGCTATGAAATCTGCGACATCTGCATAAAAGTAATCCAAGTTTGCTCTGATCTTATCATCATGCCAATTCCACCAAGCTATTTTGAGGAGCTTTTCAATCTGATCTTCAGAAAACCTGAACCTCAGGACTTTGGCTGGAACACCCCCTGCAATTGCATAGGCAGGCAGACTTTGTGTCACGACTGCACCTGCTCCAACTATTGCTCCGTCCCCAATAGTGACTCCTGACAATATGAATGACCCGACACCAATCCACACATCATTGCCTATGACAATGGGTCCTTTGTTAGTTGTGTCAATATCTTCTCTCAGCCGATTAATTCGACTCCTTAGCGGATAACATGTCACTCTTGAAAGATCATGCTCCCCCCCAAGAACCACAATCACGTTATTCGCAAACATGCAGTACTTCCCGATGATAAGTCGATCATCTTTCCCCCAAGAGAGTATTCGTGGCGCGCCAAAAGTGTGTTCACCAACAAGCACAACCCCTTTCGGTTCGTTGAATTCCAAGCTATTGATGATCGCCCCAAGTAGATGGCGCACTCGTCCACTTCTTTCAACAATCGAACATACAGCCTTTGTTAACATGCAACTCAACTCCTGAAATTAACGTCTCTATAGGCCAATCTCAGTCAGACGTAGCCTCCTGAGTCTATTGCGTGCGCAAACGTGTGCTACTTGTCTGTCGTGATCATGAATCGCGTAGAACCCTGAGATAAACGGAAGCCATGGCATTGCGAAGATTTTCTCTGAAACCTCTCTTTGGATACGTCTGCTGGAAGAAAGAAAAATCTCCAACAGGGGTGAAATCCAGTCTGCCAAGGCCCTCTTCAGCTGCCAATGACAATTGTCTTACCGATTTAGGAGATATTCCCATGAGTCTTGCCGCAGCAACGTCGACCGAAACGAGATCTGTACTTGCCATTACTAGGTTTAGCTTCCTCGCTTCTTTTCCGAAAACTACTATGCCATCAACCACGACGAGATCGGTCTTAAGCAACTTATTGATTCCAACAATAGCTTCAGCTATAACACTATGATACATTGATTTCTTTCGGTATGCATTGCAGCCGTACATGTTTTTCATTGCGCACGTGATTTTCGGTGTCCCCATGTATTTTAGTTTTGGCACATTAATCAGCAGATCACATTCTGCAAACAGTTCAGGAATGCTGAAATTCAAGTGGCAATCGTCTATTTCTATGTCTACACCCCTGGAGGGAACTTCGCCTAAATTAACTAACTCTACTCCCTTCTTCTGGGCAAGTTTGTCATACCCTAGCATTCGGAAAGCATATTTGCACTTCATAGCTGAGGCGTCAGATTCTACAATAGATATGTGTGGGTTGGAGAAGTGTTCTCTGATAACATCTATGATTGCTCCCACAAACGTAGGATCGGTCACTTGTCCCGTTGACGGATGATAATAATAGCACATGTTTGGTTTTATCACGATTTCATTCACTTTTTTGCTGAAACCGAACTTAATAAGAGCGAGAGATCTTTCTATTGCGCTGCGGACTCCGTCAGCAGTTGATTCTTCCGCTCGTACGAAACTTACCAAACCCAATATTCCAACTCTCCAAGTGGGACTCTCGTTTATTCTAAAGAGACCGCATTCTTATATATTAGGTCAATTATTTCAGCATCTCGAAGTGCCTCTTCTACTGAAGGCGAGGGTCGTCTATCATTCTGGACGCAATCTACAAAATGCTCGATTTCTGTGAGGAAAGGCGTTGAGACAAGTAGACCAAGTCTTTTCTTTACGTCATATCTGACCATTTCAAATATGCTCCATTGAGAATATATTTTGTGCAGTATCTCCGCTGTTCCATGGATGCTTATCGACTCCATTTTGGCTCTTGAGAACCAGCCAACATTGATCAAAGCAATTGGTCCGCTCTTGAATTTGACTACACCGACTGCCGTATCTTCGAGTTCAAGGTTGAATTTATGGCCAAGAAATCCTCGTGCACTGTCAGCTTCTCCAAAATACCACGCCATATAATCAACGATGTGGCAGCCTAGATCCATCATAGCTCCACCGCCGACAAGTTCTTTGTCAAACCACCATGAAGGAACAGGCACTGGACCTCCCATATTGTCTTCTCTTGAAGCGAACGGACCACAACTGATGTTCGTGCCTTCTGCTATTTCGATTTCTCCGAAAAAACCATTAACTATCTTTTCTCGGATCTCTCTCAATGGAGGGTAAAACCTCAACGGGTACCCAACCATCAACTTCATGTTGAATCTATTCACAAGAGATAAGATTCTTTTTCCCTCCTCGACATTTCTTGCAAGCGGTTTCTCCAAGAATATATGCTTGCCAGCTTCTGCTGCCTTCATGACGGATTCTAAATGTAGGAAATTTGGCAAACTAATCACCACTGCATCAATTCCTTGACTCCGGAGTAAATCCTCATAGTTCTCGTAACAATTTTTCACGCCCATTTTGTTGGCATAGGTACGTGCGGCTCGCGAGGGATCGGCAACACCGAGCACTTTTACATTCTCCAGTCGAAGACAGTTTTGAAGATGTATCTTTCCTTGTTGCCCCAATCCTATTATTCCTACACCGAGTTTCTTCAACTTCCATTCCTCCCTGAGGTTTCACCACCGTTAAAGTTTTTTCGAATACCAGAACACATCCTTTGAGTAGCACATATATATGTGCGCTCTAAGACTGGAGCTTTCTCAAGGTCTTGGCAGGGACGCCAGCGGCAATTACATCATCAGGTATACTCTTTGTTACGACTGCTCCTGCCCCGATAATACAACCCTTTCCGATCTTCACACCAGGCAATACGGTAACGTTTGCACCGAAGAATGTACCTCTGCCTACGGTAACATCTCGGATTTCTGTGACTTGTGAACATCTTCTCACACTGTTGCCTATGGGGTGGTGAGCTGTGAATATCGTAACCCCGAAAGACAACACTACGTCGTCTTCTATGGTTATTGCACCAGGACCATCAAAAAGGCAGTTTTTATTAATGAAGCATTTCTTTCCTATCTTTATTGCTGGACCCCCGAACCAGGAACCCCTTTCAATCGACGTGCCTTCCCCTATTTTAAGTCCCAGTGATCTTAGCAGAGCTGGTCTTATGATACGATTTGAGACTTCATCGCTCATGAAGGCGTTACCGACTGAATTTATGAAATCAACTCGAATTTTTAGAATACTCCTTTTTATGAGGTCGATTGTCTTTATTCTGGCGCGGGCGTTGCTCATAAGTCTCTTCCTCATTTGCCAACAAAGCGCGCGCAGTCAGTTCCTTAGGAGCGCGGGCTTCTTTGAAGGGGTTTCAAGCAGAGATTTAAATACGTTCTCCAAGATAGGCGATCTTTTTCCCAGTGTATACTCATGCAGGAATCTCAATTTCAGGTTTGATGAGATTCTTTCCAACCTCTTCTGATTCAGCAGGCACCATCGGATCTTCTTTGAAAGATCAGAGGCACTACCGTCGAAATAGATCCCATCATGACCAAGTATTTGGACATAGTTGGTTGATTGCACGCATAAAATTGGAATCCCCAGAGCCATGGATTCGAAGAGCTTCGTTGGTACTATGTGGCTGGAGGCAAGACTGGAACCAAAGGGGATGCAGGAGACGTTAGAAGCCATGAGATATTCGAGGGCTTTTTGTCTCGGATTCAGGCCGGTGATCAATATGCGATCGGTGACGCATAGACTCTGTATTGTTCTGCAATAATACTCTTCCCATCGGCCGCCTCCTATTATTAGGAAGAGAACGTTTTCATCATGCTTGAGACTTTCAGCAAAATTGATTAGAATATTCCTCAGTGGTTCAACGCCCCAACTGGGCACCCTCCCAAGATATGAAACAATAAAAGATTCTGGCTCCAATCCCAGTTTCTGTCGAAGGTATTTTCTGTCCTCACTTACCGAGACACAGTCCATATCTGGTAGATTGTACCAGACACGGACATTTACGGTCTTCTTGGAACCTTCTATTATCTGGTGCCTTACTGTGTCTGCGGCTGTTAAAACTAGGCTTGAATTTTGTATCAGGATATTTCTCGTAAAGAGGCTTAGTCTGACGCGTGGGTCATTGATACCAACTCCAAAGAACGCAATTCTCAGTTCAGGGCTTGGATCATCATAATCATAGACAAAGGGCACTCTTCTAATCTTGCTCAGCATACAGGCCAACAATGAATCTGTTTCCGGACCTACGAGACTTGTAACTACGATATCATAGTCAGCTCCGAAGATCAGGAGTTTTGCATAGAAAGAAAGAAGTCTTATGGATTGCCTGAAATAATGAAATAGCTTTTTTAGGGGACCATACGCAAAGATGTCTCGCAAAGGAGCCTTGGTTTCAATTATGGAGTATCTTTTGGCGACAGTTGAACTGCACTCACTGACAACAAGGGTGACTCTGCATCCTGCATCGTGAAGTAATCTAGCAAGACCTAGCAATCTGAGAGATTTTCCGTCAGAATCAGTCAGGTTGATATTTGATGTGAGAAGAGCCCTATGTGAAGAGTTCTGTCCCATGATTTCAACTCTACCGACAGTTATCCGACGGTTTGGTTACGTACGGCGTAGAATGTTTTTTCCATCAAGTGATCGATACAAATCCGGATCCTGTATTCCCAACAAGTGCAGAATTGTTGGTGCCACGTCAGTCAACGTGGGATTCTCCTCTATAAGACTTAACCCATCTGGATGGTCCAGCAAGAATACTGCGCTCTTTTGTCTATGATTGCCCGAAAAAAGCTTGTGGGATATTGATCTGCCATATAGCGGACCATTGGTTTCCCAACCAACACCCCAGTTATCCCTTAGTTTAAAAAGTACGTCTGGGTAATCTGATATGAAAGGCCCTTGGTATAATTCCTCTCTTCTAATAGCCCATTCTGTTATCTCTTCCGAGGAAGCAGGGTCCTTTATCCTCATTAGAAGCTCGATGATAGATTGGCGGATCTGCTCGTATGAACGAGGTTCGATATTCTTTCTTACCCGAACGCCTGCATAACAATAAGCTTTCAACCCAGCGGAACAATCCGAGAGGTGGGCTTTTGTCCGGTTCCAGTCTATCGGGGATGAACTCGTGTAGAATCCTAGACCTTGGGGAAACATGGATAGGGACTTGGAAGCGATCTTGGCAACTATCCTCTTTTCGCTTATGATGCTAGTAAGTTTCCTTTTCATGAATTCCTGCAGGTAATGTGCATCAGAAATGTTACTTGACTTTATTTTACTCTTCAGGAGCCCTGCTCCTGCCAGAAACTCGTTGACATTCACCACTTTGTAAGGTCGTAAACCGTGGCCATGATCGCTTAAAACGATGAAGGCAGTGTCGGAATCAATGGTTTCCAGAAACCGTCCAATAACGTGCTCGTCATAGAACCTGTAGAAGTCAGGTATGACATCTTGATAGGGTCTCGATTTTGGATTGGTCTCAAAGTCCATCCAGAACAGGTGTTCTATGTTGTCAAGGGACGAAAAATACATGAACGAAACGTCCCATTCAGAATTTCTGAGGAGCCGTATCCCGAATTCTGTTTCGTTCAGGATCAAATCTTTTGTGGGCTGAATTATTTGACCAGGATCCGTAGGAAATGACGTTATTGGTTTCAGTTTAATAGGCTCATAATCTATTGGAAGATTAGATGGGTACGTCTTAACGTCGAACTTTCTGAGGTCTACTTCCGTGGTTCTACTAACCATGATTCCGTTTACAGGCCATGGAGGATAAGATAGATGTGGGAAAATCACGCAGCATTTTTTCCCGTGTTTTCCTGCAAAATCCCAGAAAGTTCTACCGGTTATGTTGTGAACCTTGTCCAGATATTCACCGGCTTTGGAGTGAGAAAGCTGATCTCTGAATGAAACAATTCCATGTCTAGCGGGGTTTAGTCCTGTAAAGATAGAAGCCCAAGCCGTGGGCGAGTCTGGTGGAAAGACTGAATTCATTTTTGTTGATGAACACTTTTGCATAAGTCTCTCAAAATTGGGCAACTGTTTTTTGAACTGTAACAGGAGGTCGGCGTCGAGACCGTCGATTCCTAGCACAAGACATTTAGTTTCGGAGGTCATCTTACCCGCACACGCTTCCTTGTACTTTGTTCATCGAATGATATTCCAGACGATTCCAGTTTTTTCAGCAAGAACGACATCAGCTCCGACAGATTTCTTGTACCGTCTATTGTCGTTGCTCCGAAGTGTCTCGCTGTATATAAATAGGATCTCGACAACTGTTCCAATGCTCCTAATGACGATATGTCTTTCTTTCGATGGAACGCGACATCAGGAGGAACAACTACTAGGAAAACCATATGGGTTTTGGGAAATAAAGGAAGATATCGTTGAACAAATTGTACCGTGCTATCGTCGTCAAAATTGCATGGGATCGCTATGTCTATGAGCACAGTGTCATAGAAATATCGATCACAGACCACAACTTCGTTTTTGAATATAGAAGGCAAATAGACTTTAAGTAGAATCTGGAGAATTTGATCGAAAAGAACACCAGTGATGAAAATCTTCGAGATTAATGGCTCACTAAGCAAATGCCTCTGGTTTGCCAAACGAATATTGTTATGTTTCTCTAGCTTTTCTCCATTAAGCGTTAACGTTGATATAATCTTAAAGACAGGAGCCATCATCTTTGGAAGGAAGCGTCCGTACACATATCTGCTCGGTATTCCACGGGATCTTAGCTCCTTCACTAGCAATTTGCAAAGGGTAGTCTTGCCGGATCCGTCAATGCCAATGAAACACACTATTCGGTTCATCGCGTCTGTTCCTCAACAACCTGATAGAAACATTCGATTAACGATTGGGTTACATTCTCCCATGAGTAAGGTGTGATCTTTTCCCTCGTCCTTATAATCAAGTCTTCGTTTTTGATTTGCTCGATCCTCGTTGGCACATCATCGATTTCGTTTACAAAGACTAAGCCCTCTTTCTCTTCTAGGATTCGCGGTAAAGCTCCAAACTTGGTCAAGACCACTGGCAAATTGCACGCCATTGCCTCTATTACAGATAGAGGAAGCTCGACACTTCCAAGCTTATCCACGACTGGGAAAACATACAAGTCCGCCAGTTGGTAGAGCTCTTCTATCTCTTTGAAATGACGCCGCCAGACCAGGCAGCCTGACGCGATTAGCTCCAAACGAACGCTGTTATCCATGGGCATCGAGGTGCTCCCGATGACTAGAACACGATTTCCTTCGTTCTTTTGAACTCTGATTAGGATCTCGAGTCCTCTGTTTTTCCTCACCGAACCTACGTGCAATACGACAAATTCATTTTGACTAATTCCATACTTCTGTCGTAGACGTGTTTTCTCAAAGAGAGGAACTGGAGTGAATTCCCCTGTATCCACACCAACAGGGAGAAATCGCGTGCGCAGACGAAGTTTCCTGAATCTTTTCTCACTGTGATAAGACTGAACTAAAATAAGGTCTGGCTGAATCAAGGTGCTTGCATGTTCAAGAACGAAAGGCAAGAGTGGATGTAGGGCGAATATGACTACCTTAGGACGCTTGCCAACAGTTAAAGCACAGTATATGCAGGCGGCTCTGGCTATTATGAAACTGATGAGGGAAGGGCCTCCAACATAGAAGATTATTTCGGGTCGGAATTCTCTCAATCTCAGCCAGAAACCGGGTAAGAATACGCTCTTTACATGTAACGGCAGAACCTCATGGTTTCTTGATAGCGTTAGAGCGAACTTGTGCGCTACTTTTTTCATCCCTTCATCTGTGGGTTCAGAAAGGTCGCCTATTAGGCAGATTCTGAGGTGAGGACTGATCATCAAGCCAACTCTTGGAGAGTTTTCATCAGCATCCGAGTTCTCGGCCTCTTCAATATCCGCCGGTTTAAGCATGTTACAGAAGGCCTGTAGGACGCACGCGATGCGGGTCTTGAAGTTGACTTCGTAGCGCGCGCAGTTACCGCAGTGATTTAATAAGCGCTATCGATGACGCATGCAATCATTTGCCAATCAATTCCTCATACATTGCTTCTAGGGCATCAATGACCACTTTCCACTCGAATCTTGCTTCCACTATTTTTCTGCCGTTTTCGCCCATATCAGTAGCCAATCTTTTGTTTGAAAGAAGGATGATTATTGACTCTGCAAAATCTGCGAGATTCCACGGGTTGACTAGGATACCTGACACTCCATCCGCTACCACATATTGCATGGCGCTAGTTCTCCATGTGACTATTGGTCTTTTAAAACCCATAGCATCCAGTAAGACCAAACCGAAACCTTCGTGGATCGAAGGAAATGCAAAAACATCAGCAGCTGAATACGCTTCTAGCAACTCATAGTCAGAGATGGCGCCAGTAAAAACCACAGATCTCTGCAAACCCAAAGTCTTCACTAGCTTTAGTAATTGGTTCTTGTATCCGAAGTCAGGCCCCACTATTATGAGCATTGTTTTAGGGGCTTTTTCCAAGATTTTTGGAGCGATTTGAAGAAGATATTGCACACCTTTATATTTGACTAGGCGCCCTACGAAAAGCACGACTTCCCCAGTTATTCCATATTTCTCCTTAAACTTTGATGAATTAGGCAGATACTTGAATTTCTCCAAGCTGATTCCATTAGGTATCACTCGTATCTTACCTGGTTCCGCTCCGAGTTCAAGGTAGTCTTTCACATTATCTTGGGTAAGCGCAACTAGTATGTCGGGGGATTTAACAAGAGACTGCCCCCAGGTGCAGTCGAAAACCTTCTTAATTGACATCATCAGCATGTTCTTCCGTTCTCGAATGGTTGCGCTGTGAGGAGTAAAGACCACAGGTTTTCCTCTTAGCTTGGACATCAACATTGCAGGATAAGAAAGAAGCGAGAAGTAGCGATGAATGTGAACTACATCAAAATCCTCCTGCAACAGGGTTGTGAACAATTTCGGAGGGAATGAGAAATATGAGACCTGGAAAAGCGTACGAAAACGTTTCACTCTGATACCATCAATTATCTCATACTTGTTAGGCATGGCTATTTTTGCTCTCAGCGCTGAGGCAGACGGATTTCTTTTAGTGTCAACAAGGAAATTGTTGCCGTTTCTTTGATCAACAGTGAGAACTGTTACTTGGTGGCCACGCTTCACCAATTCCTTTGATATCTGATGCACGTGAATTCCGTCACCAGCAATACTTGGAGGAAAATCATCTACAACCTGCAATATTTTCACTGCGTCATTCTCCAAGCGTTTTTTGCTTCATTTGGCGCGTCATTTAGGATTCAACTTATTCAGCGAGATTTTCAAGGAGAATTTAGTACCTCGCGATATATTTCCTCTACACGGTGAACAACAACATCCCAAGTGAAACGAGTCTCCACCAATCTTCGTCCCTTTGCGCCAAGCTCTCTTGCCAATTCTCTGTCATGCAACAAGTGCAGCACAGCATTAGCAAGAGCTTCTGAATCTCCCGGTTGAACGAGGAGCGCTGTCTCGCTTAAATAATCTTTGATGCATGGGATCAACGAGGATATCACTGGTTTTGAAAACACGAAAGCGTCTAGAATGGTATAGGATAGGGCTTCGGAGAAAGAAGGCAAAACAAGAGCTTCTGAGCGCTGATACAGAAAATGCAGTTGGTCATCTGGGACATAGCCAAGAAACCGAGTATACTTCTCAACGTGCAATGTCTGGCTCAGTTTCTCCACCTCCTCTTTGTAAGCCCCTTTTCCTGCGAAAACAAACACGACATCGGGATTTTCTTTGACTATTTTGGGGATGGCTTGAACTAATACTTGTGGTCCTTTTCTTTTTATGACTGGCCCTACAAACAGAATCATCTGTTTTCCCTCAAAGAGCATCCACTCTGGAAGATCGTTTCTTTGGTAATTGTATCGAGCCACGTCGACTCCATTCGGTATTACTTCTATTTTTTCCAAAGGCACGCCAAAAGAGTGAACGTATTCCTTGTCGGAATCTGATATAGTTACGACCTTGTTTGCTCCCCTTAGGAGATTCGCGCCCAGAGTTTTGCTGTAAGCTCGTTCAAATAGATCTTTCGCTGGATTGTTGAATCTCAAAAGTCCATGACAAGTGATTATCAATGGAAGCTTCGACAGAGGTTTCGTTAGAGCACAATACTGTGAAACAGCGGCATGTTCATTGTGACAATGAATGACGTCAAAGTCTTTGCCGTGTTTGATTAACTGGAAAAGCAACGCAGGCGAAATAGGGTTATTGAGTGGCTTGCAGAGAAAGTTGAATCTATTGACGTCTATTCCGTCCAGAATTTCATGCGTTTTGCTCTTGGGAAAATTCGACGTAAAAACTGTTACTTCATGACCCCGATCAACCAATCCTCTTGCCAGACATCTAACATATCTTTCCTGACCTCCCACGTATGGGTGAAAATACGACGCGACCTGCAATATCCTCATTTGTGCAACCTCATATGATGCAGCTCATCAAGTTCTGGTGAAGTGAAAATCATGAGTGCCCAGCTACTTCGCGCGCACTGGTTGTCAGGTGTGTTCAAACCGTCAGCTTGCGCATTGCGCGCGTTGCGTTAAAGCGCACGCTCTTTCACTTGTCAACAAAGAATACCTCTTTGTCTCTCATAAATCGCTGGAGGTTCCTGACAACGGGTCTCTCCTGCCTCTCCGACATGGTTGATATTTGGCTTCTGAATTCCTTCATGGCTTTTTCTTTGAGAGGCAGAAAGTCCGATATGTCAACATAAGACACGTTTTGCTTTATACGACTGAGTAACAGTGCTGCCAGCATGCCGAGGCGACCATACCTCGATGAAATGGAATATTGGCATTGTGTTGTGTGAATAGAGGCTTTCTTGATCGCGTTCTCCACGATTCGACTTGCTGCTCGGTGGTCTGGGTGAAAGTCCCCTTCATGCACGTTGTAAACTTCCGTTGGACGATGCTCCACCAATATCCTGACAACCTCTTTCTCAGCCTCCTCCCTATTTTGCTCAAGAGTTCCATCCTCGAAATCCAGAAAGACAAGATTCTCATCCCTCAAACCCAGAATGCGCATTGCTCTTTCTTCTTCTGTCTTTCTGATCTTTTTCAGTTCCTCAGGTGTAGGATCCGCTACTATGCCAAACGGTTCCGAATATGCGTGTCTGCCATCCGTCATAAGAACCACCGAAACTTCAAATCCCTCACACAATCTTTTGGCAATAGTTCCGCCACAACCGAACGTTTCATCATCAGGATGAGGAGAGAAAACGATAATCTTACTGTCCTTCACTTGATACCTCCAATTTCCAATTTACGATGCGCGCGGTGACTGCCGAGTTCAGTCTGAATCAGGTGCAGTTCATTGTGGTCGGGCCTGTTTGCGAAGTCTTTTTGACACTAAAGGCAGAACATCGCTTTTCAATAGCCAATCATAGGCTTTCGGAACTGGTCTCCAGCGTATCGCGCTAAGTTCAATGTTTCTTCGAACTATGGTGTTCCAGTGAGCTTTATAGGGGTGGTCTCCTCTCATTAGATCGAGTTCTTCGAGACCCTCTTCGATGCCGAGTCTCACCAAGTGCTTGGTAGTAAGGTTTCCGATACCGTATTCCGAATATTTGGGATCAAACCCAGGCAAATAGTAGTACAGTTTGTTTCTATACGAGAAGGCATATGCTGCCGATACTGCTTCGCCATCAACGGTCAAGAAGTACAGGCGTAACCATCCTTTTTCCGCAAAACGTTTTGCCATTTCAAGGTGAAAATTCCGGAAGGATTCCTCGGCAAATAACCCTTGGGCGCCCATCGACTGAAATCGCTTCTGGTGCAAATCAAAAAAGGTTTTCATCGCTTCCTCTAGAGATGCGATCTCATCATACCTTCTAATTTCCACTCTGTGGTTACTTCCCAGTCTTCTCTCCCATTGTCCAAGTTTTTTCCTTGTGGATCTTCCAAGTTCTCTTAAGTATTCTTCAAATGTTCTAGGAAGAGGAATAGTAGGGCATAGATCCATTTTCCTTTCCCTCAGTTTCAATGGTTGTCCAGAGATTGTTCTTAATACTCTGGCAGTTTCTGTGTTTTCTGGTATGTCTTTCAATTCCATGCAGCCCCATGCGGTCATACGCTCTCTTATGTAATTCAGAAGCATTCTTGCACAGATTGGACTCTTCTCGGTAAGTATGAGAGCGTGATAGTCCGAGGAAGGTGTTCCTATGAATTCCAAGATTCGCAACCTAAGTCTGAAAACACTATATGCGGTTTCCATCAAAGGAGCAACAGCTAGAACTTCTTTGTTGTCCTCTACGATCAGGAGAACGAGCTTTCTGTTGGTACCATAGTGCTTCCACCAAGTGGTTAACCAATCCAACGTCATGAAAACGTTATTATCCTTACTGTTATGAAGGAGGTCACTCCAGCAAACGCCAAATTCATGAATTTGTTCAAAGCTGTTCAGCTGAATGACTCTCAACTTTCTCACTCCAGAATTTGGTGTGTAGCTTTACTAGATATTAACAGTTTGATTGAGTGCGTACTGACCAAACCAGACACGTTTCAGGTTCAAAAAGAGCCCCGGGCGGGTTTGAATCCGCGACCTACGGCAAACAACGCCGTTGCTCTCGCTGCTAAGCTACCGGGGCATGCGTTCTACACTCGTTCGAAGTACTCGTGTGTATTCCTTCTTACGCACATCTAGATATTGTATCAATGTGTCCTACAGTTCTTACGACCCGCACGCGCCAAGTACTTCCACCACGGTTCCAGCCACTCAAGTGTCAAGAAGACGTGATTATCCTTACTGACGCCCAAAAGATCATTCCCAAACTTGCCATATTCTTGAGCTTGATCAAAGCTATCTAGCTGGACAACCATGAACCGAGAAACCCTCCGCTCACGCGCGCGCTGAGACTTCATCCAAACTGGCCTGTATTGGAATTGATCTTTTCAATTGCTTTTCAAGTTGACTATGGAAGATATTTTGGCAATGATCTCATGGCTCATTGCTGGCACTATCGGAAGAGGTAGAATATGTTGGGATACGTACTTCGCATTGGGAAAACGAGCAGGTTCTTTAAAACGACCAAAAACGCGCGACTCATGCAACGGTTTATAGCGATAACACTCGGTGTCATAACCCATGCTTTTCAATGCTTCTTGCACCCTTTTTAGTTTCCTTTTGTCATGAACGAAGATGGGGTACCTTAGATAAGAAGGCTCAGAATCGGTCAAGACAGGAGCCTTGTGAAATCCATTCTCCTTGAGTAACTCATCGTATTCCTTCGCTATTCTCCTCCTATCCTGCAGCATTATCTCGAGATTATGGAACTCTGAATTGAGCAAAAAAAGTTCTGAATACTCCATCTTTCGCCTATGATGCCATGTTCCGTCGTATGCCATCAATTGGTCAATTGCAGTTGAAGTAAGTGCATTGGCACGCCATAATTTTAGAGTAGTCGAATCGATTGCTGCCCACCAGTCGACAATTCGCACGTGCTGCTTTGGAATCTTCCCTCTTAGCTGCCTCATCAATATATTGTCTGCCCAAAAAAGTTTTTTCATGTTTTCTCTCGAGCTCATTTTGAAGATTTCAATTAACCGATACGCTGGGGAAGGAAGAAGCGCCTTTCTTTCTTCTTGTGTTTTCAAAAGTCGTATTTTATCCGCGAGATTTTGGTCGTTTGTGACAGCTGCCCCGCCAAGGTTGCAGTTCAAGAACTTGCCAAACGAAAAAACGCCGATATGGCCAAACGAACCTGTTTGTCTGTGAAATATTGAAGCCCCGAGAGACTGTGCAGCATCTTCTATCAGACTGATGCCCGTTTTCTCTGCGAGTTCCATAATGGCGAATGCGTCAGCGGGAAAACCCAATGGGTGAATAAGGATTGTTGCTTTTGTGTTCGCTCTCGCTTGTCCCAGTGCTTTCTTTAAAGATGTTGAAGTCATGGCGCATGTATTCCTATCTACGTCACAGAATCTTGGTTGAGCACCTGTACAGAAAACCGTAATTGGTAATATTTCGCAAGCATAATCGGGAACTACTACTCTATCTTCATGCCCAATTCCAAGGGCTAGCAGCGAAAATCGAATTGCATTTCGGGCTGAGGAGCATACTACAGCATGTTTCGTTCCAACATATTCTGCAACTCTCTTCTCGATATTTTCAAGAATGAAGTTAGTTCTCGATCGATCGACCAAACTCTGATTCCTTCTGCATGCCTCTATGGAAGGCCCGCGCGTTTCTCAGGATATCGGCCGTTTTATTCGCGCTTGATATTCAACTCCGGTTTGCGCAATAAGGCACGTTTGTGGAGTCTATTCGGCAAAGAAGGCACTATTTTGCTTTTCACTAGCCACTGATATGCTTTTGAGACCGGTTTCCAACGCGCCGCACTGAACTCAATAGTTCTCCGAGTCAAGGAAGCCCAGCTATCTTTATAAGAATGTTCTCCTCTCAACATGTCGTATTCTCTGAGACCGCTTTTGATACAAATTCCTATGCTGTGCAACGCAGTGATGTTGCCAACTCCATACTCTGAATATTGCGGATTGAAGCCTGTTAAATAACAATACATTTTCTGTCCATACTGGTAACAATAGTCCGTTGCAACTGGTTCGCCATCTAAGGTTAAGAAATACAGTCTAAGCCATCCTCTTTCGTCGAAACGTCTCGCCAAGTCCAAATGGAAGTTCCTGAAAACTGGATCTGCAAATTTGCCCTCGTATCCTTTGGATTGCCATCTCTGCTGGTGTAGTTTGAAAAAAGTCTCCATTGCTTCCTTTAACGTAAGATTCATTTGGCTATGAGATCTGTATTCAAGTTTATACTTGTTTCTAAGTCGCCTTTCACGCTGACGGAGGTTATGGCGCATCTTCTTATGAAGCTTCTGGAAATATTCATCGAATGTATTCGGAAGAGGAACAAAAGTACATACGTCCATTTCCCTTTCTTTCAACGCCAAGGGTTTTCCAGAACTGGTTTTCAGTTCTTTTGCAGTCTCCGAGCCATTTGGAATATTTTTTAATTCTATGCAATCCCATGGCAGTCCTTTTATGTAATCCAAAATCATTCTTGCGTATGACGCGCTCTCCCCAACTAGGATGAAGCTCTGATAGTCAGAGGCAGGAGCGCCAATGAATCCAATGATCCTCATCTTGGCTATGGAAAGCCTATACATAGAGTCCATCAAAGGGGCGAGTGCCAGGATTCTTCCGTGGTCTTCCACGGCCAGAAGAACAAGTCTTCTTTTTGCCCCAAAATGCTTCCACCATGTTTCCTGCCACTCAAGTGTCTGGAAAACATGATTGTCCTTGCTCATATTCAAGAGATCATCCCAGCACACGCCGTATTCGTGAACTTGCTCGAAAGTATCTAATTGTACAACTCTCAACCACAATTCCTCACATGTGCTTATCCGTAACGTACACTATCCGAAGATACGATTTCACGACTCGTGACTTAATCGAGCACATTACTGTTTTTGGCGATACTCCAAGATCTAGTCAGTAGCTTTCTTACTCGTATGTTTCTATACAATGACATCACTCTTGTGGGAAAGACTCCTTTTGTCAATAACACTCTGGTTCTACTTTGACAAATAGGCCTCCAAATTCTCATGAACGGCATATCTGTACCAAAATCAATTTTCTTGACGTTTTTGTTCTCGAACAGAGCACGAAAGGCTGCATTCCAGACAACTAAACCTGGACTGTACGCTCTATATCTTTCATCGAAGGAAGTCTTAACCATGGCGCCAGTTTGTTTATATCTGAGAGATATAACAAATGCTACCGGCTTCTCATCTATTTCCAAGAAATGGACTGAATATGTGAACTCCGGCGTGGTTTTGGCAAGAAGCTTCGAGCCTTTCCAAATGATTGCCAACTCAGGATCATTCTCCACGTTTTTTTGCGCTCGCCAGTCTTCCTTCCAACTTGCTTTGTCAACCGCAAGTATCTTGTCAGAAACGTCGAATTCATCTGTTTCTGCTTGAACATACGAGATTTTCCATGAACCTGCTCTGTCGAGTTTTCTCTCTAATCCTCTAAATCGTTTCTTGAAGCGACCGCGCACGCTATTTTCGAACTGGTCCCAAGTGGCAGTCGGTGGGACTATTACTGCGCAGTGCCCGATATATGGTTCAGTACCCCAGAAAATTCCTTTAGCATTGCATATTTTCCTAAGAATGCTCATGTTTGGGCTTTCAGTGGGAAAAGCTAGGTCTGCAACTTTGCTTTTTAGGTTCTGAAACAATAAGTCCAGAAGACCGTTGATGAATTTTGTGCGGAATCTATCTTTGACTATGAAATCCGTCGTATAGTAGGGTTTGAATGCAAACCTGACGATTCGTATTCCAAACACGTCTCTCATTATCAAAGGGGCGATTCCCACGATGTCATCGTTGTCGTATCCGATGAGAACCAGTGGATCCCATCCTTGTGAACGGTCCAACTCCAAGAACATTTTCGTGAATTCGTACAAGGTAACCGGATTATTGCCGTAGCTATTTACAAACGCATTCCATGAATTCTGAATGCCACTCAATCCTTTGATATCTGTAATCGCCCTCACTACGAAGTTCATCTTTCCCGCCTCACGAGATGTGGCATGCGCTACCATTCTGTTGTGAAGAAAAAATGATCAACCTGTTGGTGATCGAGATCATTTGAGCGTGGACCGTGTTCCCGAACTCGTTCGAAAGCATCTGGATAGACAACTATGAACCGTGTTCCTTTCCACTTACAATTATCTAGAGTGGATGCTATCCAAAAGGCGTGCGACGGACTATGGCAAATGACTCGCAATCATATTCAGCATTCTTATTTGTCTGTTCTGATTGAAGGATAGGGCTGTTGTCGGCAGTGTTCCTTTTTCAGCCAATACCATTACTCTGCCTCGACAAAGATCGGTTCAAGCATCAATGAAAGGCATGTCCTTCATGAAACCAACGTTTGTGCGCTCGCTATGAACGGGCAACTAATCACATGAGAGAGAAATCAAGACCGCATCTTTCGTGCCATGTTGTAGATTTTCCCGTAGGGTCCCAACACAAACTTCCGAAACTTTTGCATGTACACCTTGTGATAAACGAAGGTCTTCTCAAGCTGACCATTCCACTCTCTCTTCCACCTCCACAAACCCCACAACTCCGAACCCTCAGTTGGAAGAGGCTCAGGCACATAACCCATATGGTAATAAGAAAGTCCTTCTCCACACGCCCACTCCATCGCCTTCCAATGGAGAATATCATTTGGTCTGACATGCCACACTTCATCACGGGACCCCGCGCCCAGAGCATACGCGGTATCCCCATGAACAACAATGAAAACGCCTGCGACCGGCCGACCTTCCAGAGTAGCCAGAAGAATTCTAAGCTTACCAGCATCGCCAAAGACTTTGAAGTAAGCATGTAGCAGGTTGAACGTCGGAGGAATAAACTCAGCTCTTTCACCTGCAATCGTCAACATCTTGTAAAAAGAAACGAAAGAATCGTAACCGCTGCTCCCGACAACTTCAACATGCTGTTCTTGGGCTTTTCTTATATTCCTCCTCTTGTTATGTGCGATATTATTCCAGAGATCATCGACATTCTTGCTGAGAGCAACTTTGTAAACGTTAAAAGCAGGCCCTAGACAGTAACCCATGTCCTCTAGAACACGGCTTGCCTCAAGCTGATGGATTGAAGCTTCAGAAACTCTGTTCGCGATAGCATGTTTCTCCAGAGCTAGAACTAGCTCCTTTAAGACAAGCTGCTCATTCTTCCCCTTGGGAATCAATGGGCCACAGCCATAAACCCCGCCGACCTCAACACTATCTCCGAACCCAAACCTTTTCCTATACGTACCTTGAACCAAACCCGCGGGTTCACCTTCACCCATGGCTAGCAACCGCAAGACTCTGATATGGACTCCCGGCGACTCCACCACTTGACCATACTCAAACGATTGCTGAAGGTTTCCAGAGGCCGACTTGCCAAGGAACGCGCTCCAAACCTCTTTCGTAGGTTTGTCATCTATTCTATATCCATTCATATTGAACCTTCCATCAGGCTTTAAATCGTTTCTGCACAACAATCAAAAACGGACAGCTGGTGGGCTCCACGCATAATTCTTTTGTAAGGGCTTCACCAAACCGAAAAGGGAACCCACAGAATACCGCGCGAAAGGAATCGGGTCATGAAAATCGAGCAAATCGTAGAAAATTCCAGGCTCATAAAACCTAAGCCAATTCATCAGAAGACGCAATCTCTTTGGATTCTGAAAGCCCACGGTAGATGAACCATGCTTGAATACACTCAGTAGATAGGATAGATCCTGATCCAGAAATCTACCCTTAATCCCAACCTTGTAGCTGGATACGCTCTTGATGTCGCCGTCCATCGTCATGCGGTACAACAAATATGGGAAGTTCACTCCGGCTTTGATCGCAACGCCTACCGAACCCCAGAAACGCGGATTGATCTCCATCAATTTCGGAACGTTATCTCTCGAATCTAGCCTGAATTCGATCTCGGCGACGCCGTGATAATTGAGAGCCTTAAGCAAAACTTCAGAGTATTCCTTCATCTTAAACTCAAGAGGAGCGCTTTCGCGAAAGCAGCTGTTGCCTCCCGAGGGCGGCCATGCCCTGTGTACTTTGATGCAACAGAAAGCTCGTGGCTTCCCTTCATTGCAAAGAACAGCGACCGAATAATTCTTTCCAGGAATGTATTCTTGGACAAAAGGAAACGGAAAATACTGATGTATGCTCTTGTAAGTCGCGATAAGTTCCCTTGGGGAATTTACAAAACCACTACGTTTAGTGAAAACCCGATCATTTCCCCACACAACAGAAGAGCGTGGTTTGACGACGACGGGGTACTGCACTTCCTGTGAAATTCTTTTCAGCTCAGGAAAACTCTGGATAAAATACGTCCTAGGAATCGGCACGCCATTGTCATTAGCCAGTTTCATGGTCGCAAGCTTGTCAAAGCATGTCATTATTGATTCATGGCTTGCAATAGGAAGCCTTACGTAACGACTTATTCTCTCCCTATTTTTGGAAATGGGTAGAAGTGACAATTCAAAAAGTGGAAAAAGAACATCAAATCTCGTTTTCCTAACAATTTTCATGAGTACCTGTTCAAATTCATTTTCCTGCACCATGGATGGAACTTGAACTTGACGACTGCAGTACTTCGAGTAGCTTGACAGACAACGAGCAGAACTCGCCATCACAGCAGCTTTTACGTCCATTGACGCTAATGATCTTAAGATAACAAGAGCTACAGGATCCTCGCCTTCAGCAATCAACGCTCCCAAACTGGACAAGTCTTCAACAACCAGAACGCGCAAAATGGGTTACATTCAAATCGTATCTTTATGCGAAAAGTCTTCAAACGTCTCTTTCTCACGTATCACTTTGACCTCTCCCTTCGAATTCAACAGAACCGCAGCTGGACGCGGATAAAGGAATTGATTCGACATAGAAAGCGTGTAAGCGCCGCAAGCAAGAATTGAGAGTATATCACCTTCGGATACTTTAGGGAGTTTCACTTGAAAGGCCACAAGATCCTCCGGATAAAGCAAAGGACCTACAACGTTTATTGTCTCCTCTGGTTCACTTGACGCTTTGTTAGCGACAATCACTTTGCGCAATTCTTTACCGCCTAGAAAGTTAGGAACTATATTGGTACCACCATCGACAATAGCCCATTTGTAGCCCCCGGCTTCCTTCAGATGATCCACCCGCACCAGCAAAATTCCTGAAGACGCAGTGACAAATTTTCCAGGCTCCACAACTATTGTTGGCTCAGACAAGCCTCCAAGACCCTGTTTAATCTCTTCTACTATCTGTTTGGCAATAGATTCGACCTTCGTTGCTCGCCTTTCTACTGCCAATCTGGACTTGCGACCCATTTTACGCCTAATAAACTCAATAATTAGAAACCCAATCCCAACAGACCGAGTGACACCTGGATCAAATCCTCCGCCTATGTTGAGATACTTTATTTCAACACCGAGTTTTTCTTGGATCTCATGCATTATTGGCAACAGATATTTTGTCGCCGTATGATAAGGATGAGTCATTATTCCTTCAACGCTCAGGTTTTCAAATTTCTTTGCCTTCTTGAAAGCCAGATAAGTGTCGTTCAGGGAAAATCCGAATCTACTGCTGGGATGGCAGAGGGCAGAATCGATAAGGCCAGATGCGCTAGTGTACTTGTGAAAACCAGGATCTTCGAAGGGATTTATCCTGAGACCTATAGGTTGCCTTACGCCCATTTCACCGGCGACATTGTTCAATCTTTCCATTTCCGTGAAAGACTCAACGTTGATTAGTAGAACCTTTGCTTCCAAGGCCTTTTGCAAGGCTTCTTTGGGCTTGAAGGTACCATCAAAGATTATGTGGTCACCAGCAAACCCAGCCTCTAACGCTGTATCGAAGTCTAGTTCCGAGGAAACTTCGGCGTACGCATTCTTCTCTCTGAGCGTTTTGCATATGGTCAGATTGTTATTGGTTTTCACTGAATAGCAAACTATCACTTTGGAGTAGACGCTGTCAAATGCCCGACGAATTCTCTCAAAGTTCGCGACAAGCCGATCTTCATCAAATGCGAAAAGCGGCGTACCATATTCGCTACAGAGGTCAACCAAATCCAGGTCATGAAGAGCCAAGTGACCGTTCTTTACTACAGCAAAATTTTCTTCGAAGGTCAGATTCATACTTCCTTTCATCCTAGAGTTTTCTTGCAGTAATGCTTACGTACCTACCAAGTTTTTTGGAAAGCGGAAGCCTTTCGATAATAAAGTTGGTCCTTGTCAACAACTGTTGCAGCCAGCCCCCAGCGGGATAAGGATAAATCCAATGATAAGAGTACGCAGAAATGATTTTGAAGGACTTTGCTTCGAGAAAACTAGTGAGCTGTGACACTGGAAACCCCGTGGGATAGTGAATATCGGCTTTTGTGTTGTCAAGCATGTCAATATGCACACTTCGCGTGAATTCTTTAGGTCGAAGAATGTGTAGGTGCTGTCCGAATTCAATCGATTTGTGAATTATAGCATTGTCAAGAAAAGCGAAGAATCGTCTTGTCCGTTGAGCGTTTGGCTCGCGAGTTGCATATAAGAAGCCGCCTTTCTTAAGAAGCCGAGACATCTCCGTTATCGCACTAAAGGGGTTCGGCAAATGATGCAAAACAGAAGAAGCAGAAACAAGATCAGCAATCTCGCTTCTGAGGGGCAAAAATTCTGCATCGCAAACTACTAGATTCAATTGATCAGCCTGTCCATACCTGTTCCTGATGGTTCTGAGCATTTGCTTTGAAATGTCCATTGACACGACGATCTTGTACATGGGCAGCTCAAAACCCGTGACAAATCCGGTTCCACACCCAACGTCAACGCACATATCCCGAGCGCCTGAATACTCAGCTATGAAAGCTAGACTTTTCAAAACCTCAGCTTTTTCATAAACACTTGAACCTTCAGGATGTACAAGTTCAAAAATCTGAGCTTCAACATCATGATAGCGAATGTTGGCTTTCTTCACTTCAACGTCTTCTAAAAGCCGTTCGTCCGCCATATGTTTAGCCTGCAAAAAACCAAGCTATGCTCTCACTAATTCATCATATCCATGATTCCAGACAGGGTTTCTAGAAAACGGTCATTCATATCAGGAAGACCTACAGTCCCCTCAAGCAATGACCGATCACAGGGAGGTTGCCAAGGTTCTTCACGATAATCCCCATTTCGCGCGCGCATTTGGAGCCGGGGGTCGGATTTTCACCGACCTTAGCGGCTCTGCAAGCCACCGTCTAAATACTCGACAACCCCGGCATCGCAGCTGACTAAACAGTCATGTTCAACTTCAAATCAACGTAACATTCGCGATACTGAAAAACGCTTGTCGTAGCGTTGAAAATCCACAGCTCATAAGCCAAATCACTCTAAAACCTGTTCTCACTCGAGTTCTAGGCTGTACCGGAACCTGGCAGGTCCAGCAGAGCATTGCGCGCGCAATTCTCTACTTTCGCTCAGTCAAAAGTTTCGCTGCTTCCTTAGCGTAATACGTCAGTATCATATCTGCTCCCGCCCTCTTGATTGAGCTGAGAGTCTCCATGAACAGTACTTTTTCATCAACAGGTGTCGACTGAGCAAGCAACTTTATCATCGCGTATTCACCGCTAACTTGGTAAGCTGCAATGGGAAGGGTAGGATACCTTTCCTTGACCTTGACCATCAGGTCAAGGTTAGTCAGCGCTGGCTTGACAATCACCATGTCAGCTCCTTCACTCACTTCTAATTCTACCTTCTGCAGGTACATCTTCTCGTTGATTATGTCCGTTCTGAACTTGCTTGAATCCACTCCCCTTCGTGGCGTCTTCGATAATGTCATGGCCTCAAAATACGGTTCAAAAAGGCAGCTGTCAGTCTTGACGTAGGCCATTACGGCAACGTCTTCCAAGCCTTTTTCATCCAATGCTGCCCTAATATGTCCAACTTGCCCGTCGCACATCGCCGCCGGAGCAATCACATCGGCACCGGCTTCTGCATGAACGACGGCTATCTTTGCCAGCATTTCAGCGGTCTTTCTGTTCAGAACCTTTCCCTTTTCACTGTAAACACAATATTCTTCTGCGGTGTAGTCGCAGAGGCAGATGTTTGATATCAGAACTAAATTGTCGCCGAATTCCTTCTTCAACCGCGTGAAAATCCTTGAATGAAAATCGTTTCTCTGCAAAGCTATGGAACCATCAGCATCTTTCTGCTTTAACACGCCGTAAACCATGACCGAAGGAATACCCAACTCCACGGTCTTGCTGCAAATCTCAACAGCGCCGTCCAACGAGAGATAATTCTGTCCCTTCATCGACGGTATCTCATACTTCTTGCCATCCTCTCTGACAAAAATCGGATGTATCAAGTCGTTCGGATTCAATTCAAACGGTCTAACCAGACGGATCATCGCTTTCGATTTCTTCAAGCGTGTTGTAACTCGCATTATTCTCACCTACCATTGTATATTGCGTACTGTACTAAATACTCATTACAACTCCAATAAAGATTATGATTAAACGTTCTCCGCTACAGATCGAGGGTGTGCAGAAAACGACACCATGATCTTAGCGCGCGCTAGTCCTAATGGCAATTTGTCATTATTCATACATTGTTGAAAGTGGGTCAAATGACAAACTAATCACAGTTAGCGCGCAAATGGAGATGTCGCCCACACAATCCCCTTTCTATTTTGTTACTATTGCTAAGGACTCTCCTAGGGCTATCGCGTTCTTTGCATCCAAAAGCTAACTGCAGGGGTATGAGGCGCATATTCATGGAGGTAGTTAGGAAAAACGGATTGCAGACTATCTCCGCACTTAGACAGCATGTAGTTGCTACACCACAAAACTCGAAAGGCTCTATTGAAAGCCAAGAAAGCCTGCAGGATGTATTGTTCAGTGAAAAACCATCTCCACTTAAACGTAAATTCTCTCATGTACTCTTTTGGGAAAAATATGTCGTGCACATGTACAATAACACCTCGATTCAGTCTCGGCAAGATTTCTAGAAAGATATAGTTTATGTCGCCCCCAATCCTTGACACATGGGAGGAATCAATGAATAGTATGTCATTTTCCCTCAACTGCGAGAAGAAGCTCAATTCAACTTGTTCCACTGGTTTCTTAATTAATCTAGAAAGACCTCTAAAACCCCGTTTCAAGGTTTCATTCGGATATGGTTCAATAGCAGACAGTTCACATTCAACGCCGCTGCTCTCCTTATTTAGAAGACTGGCTTTGGCGGAAACGTATGTGGAGAAACCAGACCCAATCTCGATTATCCTCTCTGGTTGAAAATAGCGAATCATGCAGTGTAATATGGCAGCGTCAAGTGGAGCGAAGAATAGATTCTCTTTGAAATATTCATGTGGAATATTCGTTTGTTTCTCGGGAAAAGCGCATTCCTCCTTGAATTTCGGGAAAGTCTTGTTCAATAGTTCAAGTTGACAATTTTCATTCATGTCAATGCCTACGAGTTCTGATTCTTTCTCCCAAATGTCATCAGCTAGAGATGAGGTGTCTGGTATAGGCTGATAATGATGGATTTTTATGACATGATAGCCCTTTTTTTCCCAATAATTCCAGGGGATTTTTGGGAAAACGCGTGAAACACATTCAACCATTGTTTTTGCCAGAATTTCTTTCAACATGCTGTTGGCACCTAAACCATATTGTCTGGAGTTTTCAAACGTTGGACACATGTGCCTTCTTGATTGATATGCAGAGTTTCAAAAAAAGACTATTCACTAGCACGCGCTACCACATGTGTAGAATACAGTTCTCTTGATAGTCGCCTGTGGCAAACAGCCTTTTGCGGATGCTTGGATTTGAATCCCCACCACATTGGAGATATCACTCAGCGCGCGCGAAAGCAAACATTGATGCGACAAGCAAACTTGTGCAAGCTCTCAAGGTTCGAGGGCTCTGCACAGTTTTCCATAGACGAATGCAGTAGTTCTCAAAAACTGTGGAATGAGATCCTCTAAGCTTCGAGGATGACTACACTCATAATGAGTCGGATAGAGCAAATCAGTCTCTCTGCTTATTTTTCCCTGTTGAAGTGCAATCAGATAAAGCTTGGTGTGAGGGAATATTCTCATTTTTGTTAAAGACAAGCCGCGCAGTTTCTCGCGACACTTAAGCATGATCCTTGGTAACAGGCGTATTAATCCCTGGACATGCTCGCTGTTGTTATAAGGAAGATCATACATGAAATCATACATAACTTTCGCATCGCCAATCTTGCTGATTAGGGCAAGCGTTTTTTCTACATCTTTAACCTCAAGGTTCTTACCTAACGCCTTCATCGCCCCGTCAGAAGCTCCATCAGGAGAATAGTCAAACAACAGGCAGCCAGCTCTCACAGCTTCTCCCACGAAATCTGCATTCACAAGATCTGGCCTGAAACAAGCCTCCCACTTGATGTTAAGTTTCCGATTCTTTATCTCTCGACATATTTTCCTTGCATGGTTCAAAGGAGAATTAAAGACCGAATCAACAAAATTGAAAGCCTTGACGCCATGTTTATTCACCAACTCTTCGATCTCATCGACGACCTTGCGCGGAGATCTTAACCGGCAGAATTCGCCCATAAAGAAACTGTGAAGACAGTATATGCAACCGAACCCACATCCTCTCTTCGATTGAACACCTATCGCCGTCGTATTCTTTCCATATTTCGCCAAGTCAAAGGCATCATAGAAGGGAGGAGCCAGATCATCAAAATCGGCGAGTCTGCTTCTGGGGGTGAAAACCACTCTGCCATCCTTTCTGAACACAAGATTGCCTGCTCTTTCAGGATGATCAAGATTCTTAAGAAGCCTTTCAAAGGAATATTCACCTTCTGAAACTACTCCAAAATCTATTTCGGGGTTTCTTTCCATGATTTCCTTAGAAAAAATAGAAAATGCGGCTCCGCCGACGACGAGCTTGCAATCAGGCTTCTCCTCTCTAATGGTTTTTACCATGGAAACAAATGGGGGATAATACCATCGTTTATTGTAGGAGAAAACGTTGTCAACGTTTCTGAACGAAACGCCCACGACATCTGGATCAAACGTCTCTAAAAGAGTTGACAATTCTTTCATAGGGTTACTTGATACATTGGGATCCCAGCAAATAACATCGTGTTCTTCTTTGATCGAAGATGCAAGATAGGCGAGACCTATCGGAAGAACCAACGGCTCATTCGTTACGGAACCCAAATAGGATTGACAAAGTAAGACTCTCATGAGCTTCCTCCATGTTCATTTTCCACGAATTCGACCCACTAACCAAGTCAGGCAGTGCGTTGCAGCACTTAACGTTCATCACTCAGACCGAGCCACCCCTAATAGTTTTAGCGCCTTGACTCTTCGGTCGGTAAATCTTGAAACCGAGTGGCGCGCGTTCTTCAAACGATGCGTGGAAGACACCGTGCAAACCTCCAATCTTGTCAACGTTTTCTTTTCATATGACCTTTCCAGATTAAGAATCCATAATTTGGAATGTCAAGCACTGAAGAAGAACGTTATAAAATGCCTGCAAAGATACCTCGGCTCATAATGATAGTATCTCTTGTATAATGCGGCCATTTCGCTGCATCTTTTCGTCGCGCTCGCCCTGTCAATGGAACGATCGCCTGACAGCAACTCAAGCTCCGGCGTGATTTCGAATAGGCCTGTTCTTTGCAGAGCTTTAATTTTGCTGGTGAACAATTCGAACGTCGAAAACATCATCATCATTTCTTCACGGCTCCGCGGACTCGCCATGATCAGCTTTTCAGGGTTTCCAATCAGGTAGCATTGATTCCACGCGTCGGCATTCACAAAATACCAATCATGAAAATTCAGCACTACAGTTCGTTTGCTGAGCAATGCACGGATTAGTGCGGCGAAGACGTTTCTTCGATTCCAGTTGTGGCAAATCGGATATGGATAGAAGGTGATTCTTTTGAAAGCAGCAGGTTCGGGGAAGAGTTTCGTTGAGAAGTCACACTTTATTCCTAATTCGGTTAAAGCCTGTAAATGAGGTGGAGACCAACAGTAATCCGGGGCTCTAAACGCTTCTATTTGATGATCCGGAAACGATTCTCGGAGGGAATTGATCCCGCCTCTTCCCTCAATTGCTCCAGTCAGCGGGTTTATATGGGAGCTTTCTCTTCTTCCAGATTCCAAACGCGCTTCAGCATAATCCTCTACATCTGTATATTCAAGAATCGTCGGCCTAACTGAATGACTTGATGAATGATACCCGATCTGCTGGTCAGAGAATAAGTCAAGGATCTCTCTGTATCCTGCAAGTTTTTCGGCCATATGACCCGTTATGAAAAAAATGCCCTGAAGCTTATGCCTTTTCAACGTTCTTAAGATGAATCGCAGAGACCCTATCGAACGTTCATTTACGAAATCTTCGACATCAAAGGTGAGAAAAACCTTTCGTCCGTGAACAGCATTCATTGTGACTTACTTCTCACGACTTCTCTTATTATCTCGGTTCTGCGCGCGCTAGCAGGCTGTCATTCACTACTTCTTTTATGTGCCTTATGCCCGTCATCGTTGTGTTTCACATCGTTTCTTCGTTTCAGATATCGTGTCCCACGATCTTACGAACGAAGCCCATAGAAGCGGCCTAAACCATAACTTGCAAACTGAGTGAAACGTAAGTACTTTTTTTCCAAATCTCTGGGGAAAGCTAAAGAAAGGAAACGGCGAACAAGAAAGTGGGAAATGAAGATAATTTCCTTTGCCCCCTTGTCCAAGTGATACATTCGTCTAATCTGCGTCGATTGTGCTCCCCATCTGAACTGCTGCCTGAAAATATCTTTGAGATTCGACTGGAAAATATGACTGACTCTTATTTCAGGATCAAAAAACAGATTACGTCCTAAAGAAGCGAGCCTCCAAGCGAGTTCCAAGTTTGACCCGCGAACCGAATAGCTTCCCGCTGAGGTAACAACATTCTTTCTGAACGCACTGTTTGAGGCAAAAATCATGCCGCTCATAGAGCCAAACTGAACTTTCTTGACCCTGTTAGGATATCCGTGGTCTTCCAAGAAAATCTCGCCGGTCAGTTTCTGGATCTTGTTCTGGCTCCGCGGATACGGAAGAACGGGACCACCCACACCATCTGCATCTGGATTCTGTTCAAAGAAACGCCATATGTTTCTCAGCCAGTCCTTTTCAACAACACAGTCCGAGTCTGTTAAACAAACGATTTCCCCTTTAGCCATTCTAATGCCAAGGTTCTTGGGAGGCCCTCTGCCCCTCTCAGCACAATGCTCCACCCTCACCGGAAACCTCTCAGCCACTTCCACAGTCCCGTCGGAACTTCCATTATCAACAACTAACACTTCGAACAATTCTCTGGAAAATTCATTCGAAAAAATAGAAGAAAGAGTAGATGAAATCGTTGAAGCACTGTTAAGAGCAGGAATTACAACTGAAAGCATTTCTAACCCGACCCGTGTCTTCTCTTCACGTAAAGAGTGCGCGTTATTGGAGAAGCTGATAGATTCTATTCCAATCCGATTTTCCAAAGAATCTGTCCAAAATCCAGCTTGGAACCAAAGACTTGCAGGCCGATAATGCGGAGATATCGCAAAGTCGTTGGGCGTCATGCCAGCAACCATTGCATGAAAAGCATTCTTTCTGCAGTAATTTTGTTCGTTTTCTATGCCAAATCTGCTCCATATCCTCTTCATAAAGATTGCCCAGCTTGATTTCTAATGGTTCGCAAATTTCGACATCGCCGTTAGGCCTGATTACTGGCTTGAGAAAGGCGCCGAGACATGGCATAGTCAGGTCGCCCGTTGCCCAAAGCGGATACAATTTGTGATATGGATGATTGATCAGATCGCTCACGGAATACAATTCTCCACCGTGTCCACCTACGCCATAATACTCCATTTTGCAGTAGTATCCAACGCTCAAAGTGGCCTTGTGTTTCTGGCAGAAGTCCATGACATGCAGAAGATCGCTTCGCGAATTCCACGGACTAACGGTGTAGCCTATGTTCACCAGAACATCAGTGTCCTTAAGCTCTTCCACGACTCTCTCGACTGATGAATACCCATCTACGCCCCTGATTTTTCTGTACGTCTGCGCGGTTCCATCGAGTGAAAGAGAAACATGCTTAACTTCGAATTCTCTGATAACCCCGATCAATTTGTCTGGAAGCAAGCCGTTTGAAAGGAGTATATAGTATTTCCCGCTTTCGTTGAGAACAGAAAGAATTTCCTGATGCTTTGGATGAAGAATGAATTCTCCTCCGGTTAGAATGAAGCGCGAAGAACTTCGAAAAACCTTGCTGCAGAGAAGCTTCTTAACGATCTCAGGATCCAGATCCGTCTTCGGCATTTTCTTCCACACGTTGCATATGATACACTTGGAATTACACCTGTCCGTAGCAAAAATCGGAGTTTCAACAAAGCCCAGCTTCCTTCTAAGTACACTGTAACCAAACAAACCAAATTGTTTCAGTTTAACTGAGTTCATGGCAAATCAACGCACCGATGTTTTGTCACCGTTTCAGTTTGCCAATAATGTCGCCTATGTTTCCAGGATCCCGAAGAGCCTGAGGGGCATACTTTCTGAAAGCACGCGCCACTTTTAGCAAGGCAGAGTCAGCTTTGTTCAGTTCAGCAGCATTATCATGTATCTTCTCGACCGCTGCGACGACATCATCTATATCTTCCCTCGTTCCCTGGAGCACCATGTGTGGAATAGCCACACCTTCTTCATAGCTTGCTTTCTCGGCAACAGGACATCTAACCGAAGAATAGTTGAGTGGACCGTGGCCTGGTATTCCAAGCAAAGGCCAATGGCTTTGCTCCATGGTGAAGAGGGGGCTCTTGTACACTGGATCGTAAATGTTCTCACATGAGATTCCTTCGTAAAACATTGCTGCGATGAACCTCTCCTTCGGAACTTCCAAGAAGCTCTTCTTATCGTACCTAAAGACATAGTAGTAATAGGACTGTTTCGTGACCTTTTGATTTTTCTCTAGAGGCAGTATTCCTTCGATTCTCTGCAACTTTTCTGAAAGATATTCCGCATTCTCCTCAGTTCTGCTGACAATGCTCGGCAAATTCTCCAATTGACCGAGAAGAACTGCTGCTTGAAACTCCGTCATCCTGTAATTCCAGCCCAGAGCGTTTTTGGCATACTTGTCATCCCTTCTAACTCGACCGCAATCAACAAGTGACGAGCAACGCTCCTCAAGCTTATCATCACTCGTGGTTATGATTCCGCCTTCTCCCGCTGTCATTAGCTTTTCCTGCTGAAAACTGAAGCAGCCCGCAGCTCCAATCGAACCTACTCCTTTCCTTTGCCACTTCGACCCAGGCACGTGTGCACAATCCTCTACGACCGCCAGACTGTTCTTTTTAGCAACCTGCATAAGTTCATCCATATCCGCGATTCTACAGTACAAGTGAACGGGCATTACTGCTTTGGTTTTCTCCGTCAAAGCCTCTCTAACTTTGGAAACATCGACGCAATAGTTCCCCGGATCAACGTCAACAAAAACAGGGACAGCACCTATCAACAGAGCAGCCGATGCAGTAGCTACGAACGTCAAAGCCGGAACTATAACTTCATCACCAGCTTCCACGCCTGCCGCTCTCAATGAAACTTCCAGCGCAGCCGCTCCGCTACTAGTGCACACTCCGTACCTAGCATCCTGAAAACGAGCAAACTTCTCCGCAAACTCGGTCTGCTTTTCATGCTTTCGGGCATGATAGGACCAGTTTCCACTCTTCAAAACCTCGAGGAGTTCTGTCTGTTCCTTCTCGCCCCAAACGGGCCACGCACTGAACGGTCTATTCCTAACTGCTTTCCCACCTTTAATAGCCAGTTTAGCCATTTTTTCCTTCACCGCCACAAATCGCTTTCGACAGACCAACGACCATGAAGCAAACTCGACTATAGCGCACGCTCTACTTACCAAACCCGATATATCACAAGACTGATTATCGAACCCCAGCAACAGAAAAAAGCGCGCGCACTATCTGTGCAAAAAGAGTTTCTTCTTCCAGCATACGTAACCGTAAAAGAATGCGAAAGAGTCTACAAAATAATAGGGTATGACAAAGGCATTTCGGAACATGAATGAAATCTTGATTCCAATCAAGAATTTTGATATTGTCTGAGAAATTAGCTTGTATGGGTGAAGGTTGACAAGTTTGATATGTCGAAGCCCCGCGGCATTCCACGCCCCTTTCCTCCAAATGTTTCGGTAAAATGCGAAATAGCTTTGAACAGGATCGAAATGTTCAGCAAAAACAAAATAGGAGGTTACCCATAGAAAACCATTTCTTACAACATGTCTGAGAATCTCGTGGTCCTCACCTGCAGCGACTACTTCTTCTGGTTTCCAAGCTGCAACTGCTTCTTTCTTGATTAGGGTTGCGAAGGTCCAGCCTCTTTGAGATTCGATGTTGTTTCTTGATGAAATAACAACATGTGGACGTATGACGTTGTAGTGGATTCCACGGTTCAACTTACCACAAGATTTTGCGAAGCTGGCTACTGCTCCAATTCCGTCGTTCAATGTTCTCCTTGCATAATTGTACCATCCCTTCAATACCAGGACATCGTCATCTATGAATGCGAATAACGATGTATCGACATTGTCAATGCCCTTTTTGCGTGCTTTGCCCAGGTTTTCTTCGGATAGAATCACCTTTGCTTTCGGAAAAACTTCTAATACCTTGTTGACTGTTCCATCAGCGCTAAACCTATCAATCAGGATAAAGCAATGTACTGGCACCTCTTCTGATATGCCGCGAAGAACTGCATCAAAGTGAGGCGCATTGCTGTTGTAGGTGCACATCACTACGTCGATCTTCTCGAGCAATTTAATCAAGCTCTGAAGAGCTTTCATCTAGATATGTGGATCTTCTTTTGGAACGTATCATGCTTGCATTCTTCATTCTTTCGTCGATGTCAGCGCACGATTTATGATTTCATCGGTTTTTTTCATTCCTTCAGTTCACGGGTCCAAACGCATTTCTTTCGTGCCTATTATGATTTCCGCGAATCTGACGAACAAGGGGAGATAAGTCAACCCTGAAAGCACATAACATAAGTTAGGTATTCGGTGTCCACCTAACTGAAAACCAATGCCTCTGACCTTGTATCCGAAGCTTCTCAGATCTTTCACTGACCATGCAGAAACATCTTTCTCAAATGGATTTTCTGGATCCAACGGAACCTTCAAATTAGGCACAGAAACAACAACTGACTGGTTCGATACCCGCTCGATCTCGCTAAGGACTTGTGACCAGTCGCTCTTTTTCACGTGAAGAAGAAATTCACAGGCACAAATTACGTCAAACGATTTTTCTTTAAAAGGCAAATGCTTCGCGTCAGCAAGCACGACATCGTCATACACGTTGTAGTACTTCACAAACTTCAAATGCTGTCGCCAGACATCTAACCCAACCGAGTATTTTGGAAAACCAGACCAACCAAGCTTCACTGCGTAGCCCCATTTTCCCAGACCACATGCAACATCCAAGAATCTTTTACCGTCCAAATTTCCTATGCTGTGCATTATTATCGTATCGAGTCGAAAATCGCTAGACATTGCAGCCCTCTTTTCAACATTCGCTTTTGGGCGTGCGTTGGCGCTTCATACATCAAGGCTGAAGAGCCTTGCAATAGCACTCAACAGTTTTGTCCAAATCCTTGTTCGAATGAGCTGCAGAAATGAAGCATGTTTCGAACTGCGAAGGCGGAACAAACACGCCCAAATCCAGAAGCTTCCTGTGTATAGCCATGAACTTCTTGCTGTCACTCTTCTTCGCACTCGCGTAATCGTATACGGGCTCGCCTGTCAGGAACATCTGAAACATCGAACCCACACGGTTAACCTGAACCCTCAAACCCAAATCCTCCGCCACACGTTCCAACGCCTTAACCAATTTCTCACATTTCTTCTCCATTTCAGAGTAGAAACTCTTCCTGCCCCGCAGAACCCGCAAAGTCGCCAAGCCAGCTGCAACGCTGACTGGATTACCGCTGAACGTCCCAGCCTGGTACACCTTTCCGGAAGGCGCAATCACCCGCATAATATCCTCAGGTCCAGCACAAGCAGCCATGGGAAACCCCCCGCCTAAGACCTTGCCCAACGTTGTCAAATCCGGCTTAACACCATAAAACTCCTGAGCCCCACCGAGCGCAAGCCTGAACCCCGTGATTACCTCATCAAAAATCAGCACCACACCGTACCGTTCAGTAACTTCACGCAAAGCCTCCAAAAACCCCTCCTTCGGCAAAACCACACCGATATTACCTATAACAGGCTCAACAATCACCGCTGCAAGCTCCTTCTGCTCCTTCTTCACAGCCGCCTCAAACGCCCCTGCATCGTTGTAGGGTAAAACAACTGTGTTCCTAGCCGTCTCCTCAGGAACCCCAAGCGAATCAGGCATCCCGAACGTCTCAGCCCCAGAACCAGCCTTCACAAGCACCGAATCATGCGCACCATGATAACACCCCTCAAACTTGATAATCTTCTTCCTACCCGTGAAACCCCTAGCCAAACGTATCGCACTCATCGTTGCCTCGCCACCCGTGCTCACAAGCCTAACCATCTCAGCGGAAGGCACAACCTTGCATATCAGCTCAGCTAGCGTAACCTCCTGCTCAGACGGGGTGCCGAACAACGTTCCATCCTCAAGCTGTCTTCTCACAGCTTCAATGACCTTCGGGTAAGCGTGGCCCAGAACCAACGGTCCATATCCCATGCAGTAATCAATGTATTCTCTGCCGTCAACGTCAAACAGCTTCGATCCCTTTGCGCATCTTGTAAAAAACGGGTAAGGCACAAAAGCCCTAACAGGGCTGTTCACTCCGCCGGGCATCAGCTTCCTAGCTCTCTCATAAAGTCTTTCAGACCTAGTCATGCTCACTCTCGCCCTTCACTTTAAATAGCCTTTCAGCAGCCGACAGCAGAGTACTCTCATTGTCAAGAGCAGCCTTCTTTAACTCCTCAGTAGGAACCTGCATAATCCGTTCAACGAGCTCCTTGGAAAACCGTTCCACAACCATAACCTTTCTCGCGTCGGACTCCGCCATCTTTCGAACGGCCCGTTCAAACTCTCTGCGCCTCACGGATTCTAGACTCCGATAGATCGCCGAGACCAAGGGTTCAACAAGAACCCACGAGAGTTCCCGCTCAAACAACTCCAGCTCCTCAGCAACGAGCAATCGAGCCTTCTCAGCTTCCGCGCGACGATTCTGAACGTTCTTCCTAATGACCTCCTTAAGGTCCTCAATGTTCCTCAGAACGACTCCTCGAAGCAGACCAACAGCTTCCTCCACCGCCTTAGGTTGAGAAAGGTCAACCACAAGAAGCTTTGAACCGCTTCTCCTGGCCAACACTTTTTCAGCGGAGCATGCTTCGAGAATCGGCTTGTCAACCGAAACCGCCACAATGACCAAGTCCACACATGGAATCACATCATAAACGGCGTCAAGACCCACCGCTCTTCCAGACACCTTTCCAGCCAGAGCTGCACCCTTATCAAAGGACCTGTTTGCAATAACGATCTCCTTCGCCCTCCTCCTTTTCAGAGCATCTGCAGCGATGGAAGCAGCCTCCCCAGCTCCGATCACGAGAGCCCTTACAGACTCCAGGCCTCCAAGTTCCTCCGCACCAAGATCCACCGCGGCTGAACTGACCGAAAGCGAGCCCTCATTAATGCTCGTCTCGCTTCTCACCCTTCTGCCAGTATTGATAGCTTTCATGAAGGCCCTTTCTAGAACGTGCCCCACACTGCCAAGCTTCTTCGCGTTCACGTAAGCCGTCCGCACTTGGCCGAGAATCTGGTCCTCACCGACTACGATCGACTCCAACCCGGCTGCTAAAGAAAAGAGATGGGCCAAAGCTTCCTTTCCCTCATAGAGCTCGTAAACTCTGCTCAAAACGTCGTAGCTGACTCCAACCCTTGAGCTCCAAGATCTCAGTATCCGATTCACTGAACCGTTCTTCGTAGAGTCCTGAGCCACACCGTAGACCTCGACGCGGTGACAAGTCTGCAGGACAACGCACTCCTGAAGCATGCCTTCCTTAATAACTGTCTTCGCAAATTCGCTTTTGTTTCGTAAAGTGACCGATTCAAGCATGGGCAAGCCTGCCTTCTTGTGCGACACCGAGAGACAGACGATCATGGAAAGCGCCTCGAAAAACCGCAACCATCAGGCAATGTCAGGTTACGACAAGTGCCTTCTTGTACTTGGCCTCGAAAGTTCCTGAGGGGACAAAGACCACTTCGTTGAACGTTATTCCAACCCTGTTCTTGATCTCTTCAACAATCGCCCGCGCTATGGTTCTCTTTTCTACCTGCGAAAGAATGTGCTGCGTTTCAACCTTCAAACTGGCCTCATGCTGAGGAGTCCGCTTATCAACGATCAACTGACACTTACCAGTGAGCCCCGAAAACCTGCCCAGCATCAACTCAACCTGGCCTGGAAACACGGTTACCCCGCGAATCTTCGTCATAAAATCCTCACGGTCAATGTCAACGCCGACCCGCGGATGAGCCATACCACACACGCACTTTTCAAAGCCCAGAAAAGTGGTCACGTCACGCGAAAGATACCTTATCAGAGGAAACGCCTGCCTCTGCAGGCTCGTAATGGCAAGCTCACCCCTCTCTCCGTCCTTACACGGTTCATGTGTCTCCGGGTCCACAGCTTCAATCAGGTAGTAGTCCGCCCAAACATGATGAAAATCGCCCTGTTCGCAGTGAACCGAAAAGCCAGGAAACTCCGTTGCGCCATAGTCTAACGCGACTTTTTCGTAACCAAACTGTTTCTTCAATGTGTCAACCTGCTGCCTGCTAGGCTTCTCCGCCACGCAGACACCGAGCCACAGGCTGTAATCGCTCAAGGCTTCTCTCAGAGCCTTGGCAACCTCGGCTATTCTGAGATGATAATTAGTCACTCCGTAAAGAACCGTCGTCTTAAACTGCTTGATTATGCGAATCTGCCTCTCAGTGTCTCCGGCGCCGACAGGAATCACGCAGGCTCCGACCTTTTCGGCACCCCAATGAACGGACCAAGCTCCCTGCCACAGACCGTACGCAGACGTTACCTGTAACACGTCCTTCCCGGTGACTCCGTGATAAGTGAGCTTCCTAGCAGAAGCCTCAGCATAGTTCTCAACATCCTTCTGCGTGTGAGCTACCGTCAACGGAAGACCCGTGCTGCCACTGGACATGCGAAGAGTCGAAACATCAGAAAACGGAACTGAAAGCACGGTCCAGAAGTTCCGTTCAAGCTCCTCACGAGACGTGAAGGGCAGCTTCTCCACGTCGCTTAAACTCCGAATCTGCGGAACGCCGAGGCCGCTCTCCTTGAACTTGCGATGATAAAACCTGCTGTTCTCAAAGGCAAAGTGAACCTGCTTCTTCAAAAGCTTGAGCTGCAGCGCCCTCAACTCGTTGACCGACGCGGTCTGAACCTTCCTGTTCCAAAACTTTCCAGCCATGCCGCTTAACCCCTAAACCTAAGTCATCTTTCCTCTGAACACTTCTCGAAACACCCACATGTTCCTGTACAACGCAAGCATCTTCTGCGGGCTGCCCCTTAAAGTCAACCTACCAGTTAACACTGTCCGAACAATGCTCCACCTTCCACCGATGCTCTGGCCCTTAATCAAGGCTAAAGTCGCCACCTCACCAGAGACCGTAACGTCCGCGCCGCCCCCAGAAACGTCAACTTGTACCCCATCACGGTTCACATGCAGGCGCAGCGGCGGAGCACTCCGCACCTTGAAAACCACCGTCAGATTAACGCTCGACAGTTTGTCACCGAACTCTCCGGCCTTCGCTCTCTCGGTGAAGGCACCCGCGCTGCTTTTCACCTTGTTCCAATTCAGAATCTTCGTGTACGACGCCGTGCTATGCTTGACGGGAACGTAACCCGCGACAGGCGTATGAAAATGCCTGCTCAACGTAGGGTTAGCAAACATGTACATCAACGGCAACCTCCTGTCGGCATGCTTCTCCCTCATGAAATAGATCAAAGTCCGTCCGACACCTTTCTTCCGATACTTGGGAACTACCGCGATGTCCGCCCCCAAGGCGGCATTAACCACGACCGAATCTGAAATCTTGAAGCTTCGAAAAAGCCAATGATTACACCCAATGATCCTCTCCCCTTCCTCAGCCACAGCCACCCAAGAACGGTCAAAACCCGGACTCTCCGGATACTTCCAGTCCCAAAACCTCCCCCCCAAAAAACCGCTAAAACTCGACCCAACCAAAGCCCTAACTGCCCCTTCATCCTCCACGCGAAGCGAACGACAAACAAAAGACTCAGCCATAAACATCAGCCGAAATCACTCAACGGAAAAGACCATGGACGTGTCAAACGAACCGCTCCCAAAAACCTCAAAGCCACACCGAACTTCCGAAGCGGCTTAACGCGCATCTTACCTGCAAGAAGCAACCGGCCAGCACTCGAACCGTTAAAGAGCACCGACAGAAAATCCATGAAACCCATCTCAACAACAACCGACGCGTCCGAGGGGAAACCCTCACCAACCTCCACCACGCCGCCACGAGCCTTCACAGAAAACTTTTCTCCGACGCCGACGGGCGCATCCAGCAAACGAAAACCCAAAACTTCATCAAACCCCCGCGTCGCTGTCCCCTTCAAAGAATCCACTAGCGCTCTCACCAGCATCGCAGGACTCAACGACGTAACAAACATCCTCTCAGCAGGAATCTCACCGAAACCAGCCTCAACTAAAACGCCAGCCACATCGGTATTGCAAGGAACGTTAACGTTCACCGAGGAAGCTCCAACTCCATCAAGATACCTCATAGCCTCGGCCAAGAGAACCCGCGCTGCCTCCTTCTTTCCATCCGCCACGCAGAACTCCCAGATGTTGCCAGAGGAGCCCACAACCGCGTAACCCACAAGATCGCTGCCCTCATCTTCAGAGACCACAAAAACCCCACCCTCCTTCACATCAGGCCTCTTCAGACAACACCAACGCCAATACTCCACGGTCCTCGGAACGTAGCCCCCGTAACCCTCGTACACCAAGTTAAAAAGCCTGACAATCGCGTCTTCATCTCCGCCCTTGAAATTTCTGACCTTGTACGGGCTCAACAGCGTCATGCGCCTACACCGTCATGTTCAACTTCAAATCCACGAAACGCTCATGATACTGAAAAAGGCTTGTCGAAGCGTTGAAAATCCACAGTTCAAAAATCAGGTCTCCATAGAACCTGTTCTCAGTCGAGTTCCAAGCCGTACTGGAACCATGCATGTCCAGCATAACATCATTCAAGATCAGGTTATAAAACTCAACTTCCAACAACGTCTGATTAAACCCGTAAACAAAAGAAAACGTCAACGGCATCTCCCACGTAGCCTTGTCAGCCACGAAGGCCGTGATGTTAAAAAGCGAAGCCAAACTGCTCGGAGCAAGATCCTCAGGGGAACCAACACTGCTCGGCGCCAACTGAGTCTGATTCCTAAACTTCACCTCAACCAAATAATACGCACAATAACCCAAATGATTCCCCAATCCTAAATAGATGCTGTAGTTTTGGCCAGCGGAGATGTTGTAAGGGTAATCTTCAGCCATGTGATTCGGCCCCAAAACCCACAGCTCCGTAAAAAACTCCGTTCGCGGCCAAACCAACAGCCTGCTCAGCGCGGGCGAAGCCACAAGCAACGCAGAAACGGCAACAACCACTAAGAACAAAACCTGATAGTCACGAACGTCCAATCAAACAGCACTTCCAGCCTGCCCATACTTCCTCTTCAAGTAAACCCACAAAACCCAACCAGCAAATATGACCGCGACTGTTCCAGCCACAGACCCAACAACGTTAACCATAAAATCAAGACTTCGCTCATGCGCAGCACTGTCTCTCAACGTCACAGCCCTATCAGTGAACCCTACAAGCATACCCGTGCAATTCGAAGAAAACTCAACGGCAAGATCATATTCGCCATTCTCAAAAGCCACTCTAGCCTGCGACAGCAGAGCTCCAGCCTCATTCAGAACCCCCGCCAACCCAGTCACGTTCCCACCCGCACCCTCAACCCCCGCAACCGCCCCATAGCAGGTAATGATCTGCGCCTGAGCCCCATCAATCGCCGCCAGCGCCTCATCCGCCGTGGCAACCGCGAAAACCCGCACAGGCATCGCAGCGACAGACAGCATCAACACCAGAACAACCACAGTAAGCAGCAAAAACCCCCGCAACAAACCCCGTCAACTCCACCGTTCAAACAGCAAAAAACACCAAAAAACAACAAACAACAACAAAAAACAACCAAACCCACAAACGCCGACCTAAGAACAAAGATCCTCCAAAACCTTGCGTTTACCATCAACATCGTTGATCTGCTTCTCAACGTGCTTGTTCCGTTTTGAATACTCCTTGTACCTCTCCAGAAACTCCATCCCCTTACGGGTAAGCACATAACATCCTTCTTCCCGCTCAAACCGAACCAAATAAGCCCGCCTGATCTCAGCCAAATATCGAGTCAAAAGACGATAACTCAGATTTGCTCCATACATAATCTGCGTCTTCTTAGCACGTTGCCTCGCAACGGCCAGAATATCCGCTATGATATCCAATCTTCCTCTATAACTACCCAAACGTACCCCTCGAAAAACCAAATCATTCAAACATTAACAAAACAGTCTTCAACAACATCGAAACTACAGAAACCCTGCTTCTACTAGATGTGAAGCCAGCCCCGACCGCCCTTCTTCAACTGCTGCGGCTGCTTCTTGCCCTCTTCATACTGCTCTGCCCGTCTGATCCTCCGGGCGAACTGCTGCTTGGCGATTGTTGCGCGTATAAACTTGCCCCACCCGCCGATTTCCGGGTGCGGAGGAACCAGTCTTTCAACATTAGCCAGGTTGTGCTGCTCCAGAATCTCCCTGAGACTCAACAGCCTAAAATCTCTCGTGGCAAGCACTACCGTGCCCTTGTCAACAAACAACATGGAATAATCCTTGTTCGCAATGCCTTCAGCCCTGACTTTATCGTCAATTCGCTCCCGCCAAAGGCCCTGCCACTGCTGCTTCACCTCTTTAACGATTTCATCGCGGGCTTCAGCAACCACTAGCTAATCCCTCCCTGACAGGAGCGGACAAGAAAAATCAGACGTTGGCATTGTAATACTGCTTTCTCCTTCTCCTCTACCTATTTCAGTTCAGGAATATTTAAGTCATGTGGACTATAAAATCTATGAGAATGTTCTATAACAATACTACACTGTTCTGTAAAACACATCTACAAAAACCAGAAGAATCCTCCACTGACGCCACCCTTTCAGCGCGGCCCAAGCAACTGTGCCACCGACAATTCTGCAAAACCAAAACCAACAAGCTCAGCTGCCAAGCACTCGGCATCTGCAACGATATCCAAAGCCAGCAAACTTAATATCCAAACGAACATCCTTCTTGCCTAGAACGGAGGAAAAGAACTCGTTTCGCAGTCGGACACCTTGCTCTCGGGTACATCCTAAGCGCTGGCTCAGCGAAGCTCACAAAAACAGGCTTCAACATTCCCACCGTGCTGGTGCTTTCCATCATCCCAGATGCTGACCTTCTTTTCCGTTTCATCGGCCATCGAGGACCAACCCATTCAGTTCTCGTTATGC
>Ga0315279_10001047_pt1 | contig 47829 bp, 46 predicted proteins | sample YL17G06_20_MG_FD_203694 | JGI IMG/M metagenome (GOLD analysis project Ga0315279, IMG submission 203694) | Sediment microbial communities from Yellowstone Lake, YNP, Wyoming, USA - YL17G06_20 | ecosystem: Environmental > Aquatic > Freshwater > Lake > Sediment | place: USA: Wyoming | collected...
TGCTCTTGCTGGGTGAGCTAGCCGGATCGCTTGGACTGCTCGCTATCGCTGCCTCTACATTGGTGCTGACCACATTGCTCTCGACGCCAATATTGTTCTCATTCGCACTGGCCTCACTCGAACGCCGTCTTGGACTGTGCATGAGAATGAGAACGGTGCTGCGGATCTAGCGAGCAGTTTCAGAATCTCCAGTAGCCGAGTAGTCTACACATTGGAACAACACCGGACCACTACCGGTCGGCTGATTGATCGGATACCGCTTCCCGATCGAAATGTCAGCTCGTTTCTTTCCTTGGCGTTGCCTTGAACAGTGGTAATGTGTTCCACATTCGTTCGAAGAGCTCATCATGCGCTTTCACGATCAGCCCATGTGTGGTCCAGAGAGCGACATCGAATCCGCGATCAGTCTTGAGATCATCAGGCTTACTCTCTACTACCACAAGCTGTCGCGTGTCAACTGAGACGAAACTTGGACCAAATGGCTTATCGATCTCCCTCAACTCCACAACCTCCGCGAATTCCTTGGCGACGGCAGAGTTATCTGATGAGATCGGCGCAGCCAGACGCACGATCACACCGCGATTCTTCGCCTCTTCCAGCGCTTCGGAATGTGTCTTGTATACGCGCACTAGTCCCCAGACGCTTGTAGCGTAGTTGACTGTCTTGGTTGCGTCGTTAAGTATCTCGGTCAGCTTTCGAAGTATGTCCTTCCGACCGTCTATCCGCCAGAACTCTTTGACATCTTCCGGAATCGCGTATTGCTTCGTGTACTTGCTTGATTCGAAGAGTACAGCGAGCGACTGAACGATGCTTTCGGACTCCCTTACTTCGCGGTTCAACTTCGTCACTACGGGTAAGAGAAGCTCAGCTGGGGAAGTGGCTGCGTACAGTTCCGGCTTTCCCGGTATGATGCGCAGTAGGCCTTTCCGTTCGAGCTCCCGGATTGAGCCGTAGGTTTTTGTTCGCGGCACTTGGCCGAAGTAGCTGACTTCGCTCGCTTTCTTTGGACCCATCCTGATCAGGGCGAGGTAGATCCTGGCCTCGTAGTCGGTTAGGCCTAGACGTCGAAGTGCGGCAACCTCTTTGTCCTCAACAGCCAAGCGATTCCTCAACCTGTTCCAGTATGTGCGGCCATAGTGCGTGGATGTCTGAAGAGTGATAGTGGTTATGTTATTATCGTTGACGGCGTTTCTAGAAGACTTACGCCCGATTTCTGTCGCCCAACTCAGACGAACACAGTCACACGACGCTTACTCGCCTCGCAGAACAAGAAGAGACGCGAGGCCTGTGATCTCAATGAGCCTTGACATGATCGATCTCGTCTGGTCCCTGATGAGGGACGGAGAATTCTACAGCCCTGCCGATCTAGCCAACACCCTCGGGCAGCCAACTGACACGATCGTTCGAATCTTGGAGTTCTTGGCAAGGTACAAGTTTGCCGAGCGGATGACAAAGCGCGAGTTGATCTTCAGAAAGATCCCCACCGGCCCAAGCCCAAGTGAAGCCGCGAAAATCCTCCGAATGCTAAGCGCAAACGCGGCTCTCAATCACGCAAGGCAAGTTGCCAACATCTCCAAGACATCTAGGCGCCTCAACCTTACAGGCTGACGGAACCACGAAATATCGAGTCAGACTACGTATCTCCCAGCCTGAATGTTGGCACACTGCTCGAGATTCTCACGCCGTCTTAAAATAGTCAAACGAGCAAGGAAGGGTAGGGACCGCAAAGTTGGCCAAATCCATTCTCTCCGCACAGGAGAGGAAGCTGCTGTCAGAAACACGGGATATTCTTGAAGAGCTCTTGGAAACAGAAGAAGTGCTCAGAGACAAAGCGCTGACGAAATCCATCAGGAACTCCCAAGAAGATGTGAAGGCGGGCAGGCTCTACACAATTGAGCAACTCAAGAGTAGACTCCGCAGAGAAGGCAAGCTATAGCCTTGTGTCCACGCGAAGCTTCTTGAGAGATCTGCGGAGACTGGAGAAGCCAAGTGTTCGACGCATTCTGCAGACGGTTGAACTGCTGAAGAGTGTTCCATACCTCGGCAAGAACCTGCGAGGACAACTTGAAAGATTCCGATCCCTGCGGGTCGGGGATTTCAGAGTAGTATACTCAGTAGATGAGTCCAGGTCGAACGGTCACGCTGCGAGCCGTAGCTCATAGAAGCTCGATCTACAGATAATGAAACCGACGGCAAGGGCCCGTCAAATTTGTGGCTGGCTTGACTAAGTGCTGCGACTCCAGTCTCATTATTGTCGCACGGACTTGACGCGGTCACGTTTTCTATCGGCCAGTCCACGCCGTACGATCTGTACGGCGGTTGGAGCCAGGAGAAGAAGTGAGATGCCTAATCCCTCGGCGGTGATCAATGGCGCATCAAGCCACGATGCGGGGTACCAGACCAGCACTTCGCTCCACATATGGAAACTAGGATTCGGCCAGAGCGAGATTGGCTGACCTAGGACCGGCCAGAATAGGGGCGTGGACGTCTGAAAGAGATCCAACAGCAAGTGAGAGAACACGCCAAACGCAGCCAGCAACACTAATGGCCGTGCTGTCTTCCGTTTCCAAGTCAAAACAAGAAAGGCGAGCAATACGAAGCCAAGCACGACTACCGAGTGGGTTGGAGACCTGTGACTATTGAATACCACATCCAGATCCGGTGTCAGCGCGATTAACGAAGCGAACGCGGCTTTGCGGAGATCCACCCCCACTGCCCTCAGCGACACGAAAGGAACCACGAAATGCAGTAGCGGCTCAACCATTAGCGAGACCAAGCAGGCGGTTGCCTAGAACGTGCTTTATCAATGTTGCAATATTGCCTCGCTGAACCGGTGAGCCTGTCAGGGGCCGGTTCAACATGGCAAGCCTTAGGCTCGCTAGGGCTGAATAGGCAACGAACAGCCATCTTGTTGTTCTCATCCGATCGGGGCTCTCGATGTGGGGACTTGTCCAGGCGGAAAAAACGGGGAACCACGCGGTCCGGATGGGCATGTTTTATGCCACGTTGGCGCATATGCCACATGTTCGGGCTTATTCGTCGAATTTTTTTGGGGCGTTTCTAGGGGATGTTTGGGCGTGGCTGAGCGTCAGCGACTCTCGCCGTTGTTCTGAGTTTCTTTCCGGGGGCGCGTGCCGATTAGACCTCTCTTGAAGCGTCGCGGTGGCACGTCAAGACGCATGGGTTCGAGTGGACACACTGACGAAGCCGCTAGCGGGACAGTTGCCGCAAACACGCTCGACGCGAGATAGACTGATCGAGAGATCCGGGTGCCGTGAGAATCCCCTGCCGACACGCAGACCAGGCCGAGACTCAGGGCCTGTCGAGTGGACTTACAACTGTGATGTCTAGCTCGCTTTCAATCTCGTTTCGTCGTGAGATTATGTCTCCGTCGAGCGCCGTGAACGTCTCCAAGTCCGGCACTGTTTCTCTTATGGTCTTTGCGTAGGCCAGATGTAGTGTGTCAAGCGTCTTGAGGCCGAGCGCCGGGGCCGTCCTCATGCATCGACGCGACAAGTTACGACGTCTTCGTACGAGCGATCGAGGGCAGCAGACTCGACAAGATCGTAGACGAGCACAGGCGCTACATGAAGGAGACGGACCGAGAGATCTGGGCACTATAGGAGAACCACTATCGAGCGCTCATGCATCGCGGGAACGGCGCATCCGAGTTTTTCAGGAACGCGCCTGCCTAATAGGAATCAACTTATAGGGTAGGATTGCCTCCTCCGGCAGTGGGGCCCCCGTTGGGAGTTATCGTGAAAGTCACGAGAAGGGGTCAGACAACCCTTCCCGTCGAACAGAGGACGAGACTTGGCATCAAAGAGGGCGACCACTTACTCATTGAAGAGACCGCACAAGGACTTCTTGTCCGTCGCGTGCCTGACCTCATGGATCTAGCAGGCGTAGACGCGAAGCACGGCACCATAGAAGAGGCCAAGAAAATGGTCGAACGAATGAGGGAGGAATACTAGAGAGACTTGGAGGTAATCGACTCAAGATTCCTACTGGAGTACTTCCTCTCCGACAACGAAGAGACAAAATCGAAAGCCTCCAAGCATCTCAGAACCCTGATCGAGAAGAAAACCGGCATCTTACCCACAATAGTTGTTACCGAAATCGTGCGCTACGTCTCCGACAAACGCGGAAGAGAAGAAGCGACGATCAGATACCTGTCTCTCAAGAGAAGTGGACTCGTAATCGCCAACCTTACGGCCGAAATAGCAAGAGAAGCAGGCCTCTTGAAGAGCCACCATCCGAACATACCAACGGGTGACTGCATAGTCGCGTCCACCGCCCTGGCGGCAAAAGCCAAGATCCTCTCAGATGACAGACATTACGACGAGATCAAAGGGACGACAAGAACCTGGCTCTAGAAGGATCATAGACGAGCACACACGCTACATGAAAGAGACCAACCGCAAGATCTGGGCGCTATGAGGGGCAAACTCCGACCCTCACGAAGGCTTATTATTCTTCCCACAACTATAGTGGGCGTATCTGGGTGGGACAATTGGCCGAGTTGGTCGTGGACGAGAAGCACAGAGTCACGCTCCCGAGAGAGCTGAGAAAGCGTCTTGGGATAACCTCAGGCTCGAGACTCGAGGCCGAGCAGAAGGGCAGCGAGATAGTCATTAGACCCCTCGTTCCCGTAAAGAACCCGACTGACGCAATCTGGGGCCTCGCGACAGGAGTTGTGGACCGAAACCCCAAGCGGCGAGCACGCGAAGCCATAGCCAAGAGGAGAAAATTAGGAAAGTGACCGCTTGAGGTTCGTCGAGACAAATGTCTTCCTCTATGTCATAACAGCCCATCCGGAGTTTGGCCCAATCGCCAAGAGGATCCTTGAGAGGATCGATTCCGGCGAGCAAGCCGTCACATCAAGCTTGGTAATAGCTGAAACATGCGCATGGCTTGAGTATCGCAAGAGAAAGGCCGATGTGGACATTTTCCTGGACGCCGTCGAGTCCTACTCAAGCCTCCGAAAGTGCGAGACGACCTACACCGATGAACTGAGAGCCAAAGAGTTTCAGCGCTCCTGCCCACGCCTGGAGTTCTTCGATAGGGTGTACGTTGCACAGATGGAGAGACTCAAACTCACAGAGATCTACTCAAATGACAGAGCCCTCGACGCAGTGAAAGGAATCGAGAGGATCTTCAAGTAATGTCACCTAGAGGGATGGAGAAATGCAGGAGGCTCACCCCGAGCTTGGCCTATGGCAAAGTTTTCGAGGAAGCGAAACGTCAGAAAGAGATGACTAAGGCGGCGAAGGGATCGATAAACTCCGAACCTCTAGCAAGACCCCGGGCTGGAGCGGAGCCAAGCAGATACGTAAATGGCGCGACGCCTCGAAGTCGTCATAGACTCATCAGTCGCCGTCAAATGGTTCAGCGAAGAAGAAGCAACACCTCACACATCAGCGCTGTTCACAACTCCAGTACTCGCATGTTAGACAGCCGAGATTCGGAATGAAATTTGGAGGCATCCGCCGGTTGACCCTGTCTGAGTCAACCTCACCGTCTGGAAGGCCAGATTGGGATCGGTGGCTACGTTCCGGCTCATCTGTGGGTTTGTACCACCACAAGAGACTCTGAGCATGGCACAATGATTACATTTATATGTTTTTGTAAACATTCCCACTTTAGGGTAGAGACTTGGAGACTATAACCGCGCGTGTCCCGCAGGGTCTCCTCAACGATTTGAAGAGGATCGAGAGTGAGGAGAGGACTGAGCGCGCCGAGGTCATTCGCAGATTGCTGGCTGAGGGAATTGGAGAGTGGAAACTGAGAAAGGCTCTAGAGATGATACGGGAACGGAAGGCGAGTATGAGAGCCGCGGCCAAGTTTGCGGGAATACGTTACCTTGAGTTGCTCGACCGAGTTGAGAAGGAAGCCATCCCGCTCGACTACACGCTCTCTGACTTGAGGGCTGACATGGAGGCCCTGAAGAAGGCGAAGTGAGTGGTAGTATGCGACTCAGGCCCTCTCATTCACCTCTCAAGGATCGGAAAGATTGACCTGCTGAGGAAGCTCTTCACTTCCATATCGATAACAGACTGCACTTACAGAGAGGTTGTCGAGGATGGTAAGGCACTGGGAAAGGCTGGAGTGTCCGCTGTCGAGCAGGCTATCGAAGAAGGATGGATTAGGCTCGCGAAGCTTGAACCTCATGATGTGAAGGCCGCGGCGCGCTTGGCACGGAGCGAGTCTATCGATGAAGGGGATGCGAAGGCAATAATCCTAGCCGCTAAGTTAAGAACCGCACTAGTTACAAATGACAGGTTGATGATCCTGTCGGCCAGAGTTCTAGGAGTCGAGTATCTGTGGACAACATCGCTCTTGCTCAGAGCGGTCAAGGCTAGGGCGCTGACCGCAAGCGAGGCGTTGCTTATCCTTCGAAAGCTAGCGGAGACTGGGCTGCACATGCGATTGGAAGTCTACGAGTCACTCCGGGCAGCTATAGAGGCGCTGGGCTGATTTGACTCTCTCCACGACTGAAGTCGGGAGCTTGCGCTCGTCCAGTTATGGTCATGCAGGGAATGAATACACTCAGGAAGGTCTCAGCGATGTGTTGCGATTCGAGCCCATTCGAGCCACTTCAGAGTCTACACTGGGCAGTGGCGTCTCTAGCCCGAACTTGCGCTGATTGGCTCCTGAGGATGATGGATTTGTGCCCCGTCAAATGACCTTGTTCTAGTGTTCTGTGCTAGGTTTTCTTCTTTCGAGGACGCAGGAGCAATGCGGCTATGATTATGACGATCAGGACCAGTATTCCAAGTCCCACGATGAGCGATGTGAGGAATCCGCCGAATGGTCCCGTGGTCGTGATCGCAGTTGCGGCTCCAACGATGAAGCCGGAAGCGTCAGAAGGATCTGCGGTCTCGTCTGAGCTGATGTCAGAGTTGGGCGCATAGTTACCATTACCGTCCGTAAGCGTGCAATGCACACAGTACAGTTTGTAGTACCCCATAGGAATGTCGGAAGCCAATACTATGGAAGTGCGATACTCGCCAGGGTTACCGGTGGGAGTCAAAGTGACTTTCTCGTAGACATGAGAGTGATTCGAACCCAGCAGCAGGAAATCGCCTTGTGCGGGATTCAGTGTTGCCGGTGTCCCGTCCAAATTCTGAACCTTGAGCAGCACATCAACCGTTGCGCCCGCCTGTGTTGTGCCTGGGGTGGCCTGTACTTCGACCACAAGGAACTGGTACTGATACACACAGTAGACTTGCGGTCGGGTCTCGGCTGGTGCGACCGACACCGTCTGGGGACGCGCTCCCGCAGCCGATGAAGCATAGTAGAGTGATCCGGTAACAAGAACCAACACGATCAGGAAGATTGCCGTTCTGTAAATTCTCAACGTGATCCTACCAAGACGATCGTCTGCATGCTCCGAGTATTTACAATTTGCGCGAGTTACTGTCGCTTCGTCCTCCAGATACGCCTCTGTTTCAGATCCGGCGCGTCAGCTAGTGTTCTAGATAATTATGCGGGTCCAAGATCAGCGGGTACAGGCTCCGCAAAGCGTGGTCGAGGAAGAAGACCAATATAAACAGAACAAACGCGCTTACAAGAATCGTCCTTGCATTCGCCCGTTGTCCGCGCAAGTGAATCACGATGACCGAGACCGCGGCGACATAAAAGATAACGCTGCCCACGGCCGGATCTAGAAGGAAGACCGCAATACCGGCAATACTGATGATCAGCGCGGTTCTAGCAGCAACAAGATATGACGCTTGTTCATTCCAGATCGAATCGCCCATCTGCAGCAAACCCCTGATCCCTGTTGCCCCGAGAAGCCACAGAGGTTGAAGATACCAGATCCGCCAAATCTCAGTATTGAGGGTGACCGCGAAGAATGTTCCTATGCCTGCAACAGCCATCCAGCTGAGCATGAAGACCTTGTAGTTTGAGGCTCTTTCACGAACCAGCAGCACAACCCCTACTATCGCGAGAACCATTAGCAGAGGGTTAAGCAACGGAGACCAGACCCTGAAAGCATCGTAGATTACACCGAACGGATGTTCAATCAGTGAGGGTGCTCTCAAGGGCGCCGTGAAATTCCTAACAGTCTCGATCAGCCTTGCTCTCTCAGTACCACTTCCTGCCGCAAAAACAAGTGCACCCGACACCAACCCTGACAAGAGCACAGTCAAAGACGCACCAAACATCTTCCAATTCTTTTTCGCAAGGAAAACCAAGCCAGCGACAACTGCGGACAATGCCACGATCCCCCAAGTCCAGGGATGCAGAACCAGTAGAACCATTCCGCACAATGTGGCTAGGAGAGCTTTCCATAATGCCCTTTTGGATGTTTGACCCAAAGAAATGAGAACGGACATAGCAACAAGCCCAACGCTTAGGGTGAACCAGTTTGCGTGGATCGATGCGAAAATCCCGAGCGTCGTGGGGAAAGTCGTGGCTGAAAGGAATCCTGCAAAGAACCCCTCAGTTCGGCTACCCCGGAAGCGTGTCACGGCGAGGTATGTCAGGGCCGACAGTAACGCGGCCAAGATCATGGGCGCAACTTTCACCATGTCGAACGGTGATAGTCCTATCACAGACATGAGTCCGTACAGGATGAGCAAGTACAGGCCATGACGCTCGTTAGACGCAGCGGTCAACACATTGGGTGAACCCGCAACTCGCTCAAGTGGATCTTTGTATCGCCAATACGCATCTGTTCCCACCAACCAAGACGGGTCATGGAAGTATGGATAGAATCCGATCACCACACAGATCAAGATGAGAACCAGCACTAGTATGAAGTCGTCTAGCCCCAGCTTGATCTGCTGCACCTGAGGGCTCTCAGAGATCTGGGAGCCTACGGGTTTGCGGCGGTTCGCCATCCGATACGACTTGACGACAATGAATGCCCAGATTGGAGAGAGCCACGTGGCCAAGAAGATCGCCGGAAACAACGAAGACCATGCGTAGGTGAGGTTCATTTCGAGATCAGGCCATGTCTTGCCATAGCCTGCAAGCGGAACGAAACCGGAGTAGAACCAATGCCCGAGGCTCCAGATCTCCACAATCGCTCCGATGCCGAGTAGAGAAGCAAGGAAAGCCAAAATCAACTTGCGGCGGCCCCCAATGATCTGGGAAGCTTCATCACCCAAACCGAGCCAGCAGATTCCGACCGCGGCCGTGCCTATCCACCAGAACGGAACGGGATACTGAAAGAGAATCACTTCAACGAGAATCACAATCAGCACGATTGAGGCACCCAGGATCACCGCCCACAATTGCCGACGCGTGACTCTTCTGCCAACGCGGTCAGCTCGCAAACCAAGAGCGATCAACCCAAGGACCGAAAACCCGGCCGCAACGAGCCACACAATAGCCAACAGACTGAATGGTCGAAGCATGGTCTGCGCCTCCCGCGGATAGAAATAGAAGAACTCAACACCATTAGCGGCCATTGCGAATGTCAGGAAGACATAAAGAGCCGACCCATGGACGACCCCATAGGCAATCGCGGAAAAGATGCGAAAGCTCGACCCTTTCCTTGAAAGAGCAGGTTCGGTCTGCAATGTCAATCACCGATTTTTCTAGTCGCTCTCGGTTGTCGTTCCAAGTCCTAATCAGCACTTCTTTCCTATTACTCTTGGCAATTGCGCCCGCAGCGTGGGCAGTCTCTGCTCCAGCTGCGATTGAAGACGGTCTTCAGTGGCTTCTTGCCGACGGGTCTTCGATTGTTAGAGAAGACGGCGCAACGATGATCCTTCGAGGAGTGAACCTGCCGTCACTCGGACTCTCAGGGGTAGCGCCCGCCGGATACGGGGCGTACCTTGACGCAGCGAAATCGATGGGATTCAACGTAATCCGACTTCCAGTTTCGTGGGCTGAACTCGAACCATCGCCTGGAAGATTCAGCGCCGCGTATCTGGACGCTGTCAAGAAGATCGTAGACCTCGCAGCAGAGAATGGAATGTATGTCGTGGTCGACATGCACCAGCTCAAAATGGATGGCTTCCCCCCGTGGGTCGTGCCCAGACTCAAAACCTCAGACCAAGCTGCTGCCGCGTTTTGGCACAATTCAGCTCTGCAGCAGGAGTTGGTCAAAGCCTGGAAGGCCTTAGCCTCTCTGCTCAAGGACAGAAGCGCGGTTGCTGGCTATGACTTGCTTAACGAACCCTACGGCGGCACCATCATGTGGCAGGACTTCGCCCCAGTCTTGAATCAGTTCTATTCGAAACTGATTTCAGAGATTCGAGAGGTGGATGCGAGACACATCATCTTCTTTGAACCGACAGAAGGCGTGTGCATTCTTGGGGAACACATCGCCCTGAGACCCACAGGGATGAATCTCGCGTTTGCGCCGCACTTCTACGTCAGTGGCTCGGCCGAGTACCTCGCCAACGTTGCGCAGCAGTTGTACAACCTGACCGTGAGTACGTGGAAGGTTCCGCTTTGGATCGGAGAATTCGGGGGGTCCATGGTAGACGTGAGAAAGGCAGACACTCTTCATAGCCTGGCCGTTACACTGGACCTTTTTGACCGATACATCCTCGGATGGGCGTTCTGGGCTCTTGCAGAAAGCGATACGGGACCTTCTTTGGTAGACGCCAACGGAAGGGGGTCAGCTTCGCTAACAGGCATCATGACCCGAGTTTTCCCGACGAGTTATGCAGCTAGTGATGTGACATTCTCATACAACGCTACTCCCCGATTTCAATTGAGAGCCTCTGGCAACTCCATGGGAAGCATTGTGGTGTCCGTGCCTAGGGTTTTTCAATCGGCGGTGTCCAGATGCATTGACTGTGTCTCCACGTGGGACAATGATCAACCCTCGCTGACAATCACAATTCATTCGAACAAGACCGCATATTTCTACTTGGATGCGCCAGAAACTGTCTCAAGACTGGAAAAACTCGCTGAATCAGATTTCGACAAAGCGATTCAAATCTCAGACCAACTCAAAGCCACCGTGTTTCAAAGTCTCCTTAGCAGAGGGTATGTCCGAGAAATCAATGTCGTGGTCGGCTCGATGCGGGGCAACCTGACTGCGAGGCATTACGAATTCGTGTTGTACAAGCTCGACAGAGTGTACCAATTGCGAACATTAGCCTTACAAGAAGAAGGTAACTACACACGGACCGTAGCATTCGTCGATTCTGTCAGACAAGACATACTGACTTCGCAAGGTTTCCTTACCAAGTGGCAGCTTGTTTTGCTGTTACAAGCTCAAGAGAGCCTCGACCGAGGTGACAACGTGTCAGCTATGGAGTGGGCGGAACAGGCGAGGGACCTACCGCGAGAACCCAAGACTGAAGGAGTGGATCCTATGTTGAACGGTTCGCTCTGGATGGCCTCCTTGGCCCTGCTCGGAGCTGTCACCATACTCATTCCCATTCGTGCACTCAGACGGCCTAGAAGCGTTGTCATGATGCACCTTTGGCAAAGGACTCTGAGATGCATGACGTCCACTTTTCCTTGCCCTGGGGACGGTTCTGTTTCGATCACGTCAGAAAAGTAGCGAAGATCGATAGCACCTAGATCTCTTCAGCGCATCCGACTCTCTCTGATATTCGAAGACTCAGGGAGACAGGCTCCTGCAGAAGTGCAGACCCGATCGACCCTTCTGAACCTCTTCAGCAGAGAATCCAGAACCTTTCGCATACCAGCATGTTGACGACCTCTACCTGAAAGTCATAAGGTCGGTCAGGGCGGCTGATCCAAATCACATCATTTTCCTTGAACGAGCCAACATGAACACGTTCGATTTCCCACTCAAAGAGAATATCGTGGGGTCACCGCACTCATATCCTCTCTCATTTGCACCGAAGTGCTTCCCTGATAACATTACGATTCTTGAGGCGGACCTAGCGACAAAGTACGAGCGATTCGTCGTTAAACTTGGAAGTCCCATGTGGATCGGCGAATTCTGCGTCTTCATGAAACATGAAGGCGCCCATAACTGGGCGCGAGACGCAGTGGCACTGTTCAACAAGTACCAGCTCGGCTGGGCTTGGTGGCCGTACACAGAATCGACACAGCCAGCGAAACGAATTCCACACTGCCTCATGCTCACGGATCTCAATAGCCCTTCCAGACTCTGCTTGGCCCGCGCACAGCATTACAAGGCTCCATATATGCGTCTCAGTGAACGAAGAATTCCCGATACCACAATTCGAGGTTCAGGACGCGCCAAACCATGCCGATCTGATAGCCGGTAAGAACACGTCTGTCAAGCAACCGCATGATTCGTTTTGGGCTGTAGTACTTCGTAGCCTTCAAGTCCGATCGCAAGAATAAGTCTTTCAGCTCGTCCCGAAGACTGTTCTCAATCCACTTCTTCTGGGGGACTTCAAAGTACTTCTTCTTACGTTGAAGCAGGATTCTCTCAGGCACTATACCTCTCATTGCAATGCGAAAGGCGCGCTTCGTCCATCCGTCTCTTAGCTTTCTGTCGAGAGGTAGTGAGGCGACGAATTCAAAGAATGGCCTGTAGAGAAACGGGAGGCAAATATCGATCCCATGCCACATGGAATTCTTGGCAAGGCAGCGCAGCGAAACAGGCAGACTGCGCGTACACACATCACTTTCGAGTTCGCCCGCTAGGTCGCGAAATTCAAATCCGCTCGTGTCCTTTTGCCTCAGCATCGTTTTCCATATCGAAGAAAGCGAAGGTCTGGGGCTCGACATTGTATCCGGGGAAAAGCTAGGCAGAGCAGATATTCCGTAGCTGATGAGATCACGGAGGCTTGCCTTGAGGGGCGACGCAAGCAAATAGGCACTCCACACAAGTTCTTTCATGAATCTGGCGCGCTGTCCGTGTCTAAGGAGCGTGAGCAGGTAGAACACATAGTACGATCTGTCTCCACATAACAACTCATCGGCCCCTTCACCGTTGTACATACTTCCCGCACCTTTTTCCTTTGCCAGTTTCAGGACTCGCCATTGCGCGTAGACGCTGGGGCTCCCGAATGGCTCTTCTTGGCATCTGACCAAGACCGGCAAGTCACGCCAGAGTTCTGCTGCGGTCGGTGTAATTGGGATGTGTTCCGCGTGTGCGGATTCACAGACCAAACCCACGCAGTCTGCTTCGTCAACTGACTCGCCGGGGAAGACTGCTGAGAAGGCCTTGATCTTGTGATACCCCGGATGAATAGCCCTGAGACCACATGTTATGGAAGATGAATCAATGCCTCCGCCAAGGGAGACGACGGGTCGATCTTTGTCAAGTTGCTCGATTGCCCGCAGGAATAACACTCGTATCTTGCTGACTTCTTCGGTTTCTCCTCCTCCGCAAAGGGCCCTAGAAATGGGAGGAACCCAGTATCTTTCAGAGTGGATCATCTCATCCTGGGAAATAATCAAATGTTGAGCAGGGCGCAGCTGCGCTATTCCTTCAAAGAAAGTTTCCTCTGTTGTGTCGAGTAGACCCCATCGGAGATACTGCGCAATGACATTGCTATTGGGCTTCACTGGGATTTCAGGGTACGCCAGTAGTTCCTTGATCTCTGAGGCAAATGCAAAGAAACTAGTAGAAGGATAATAGTAAAGTGGCTTTGTTCCGAAGTGATCCTTTGCGATCCACAATAGCCCCTTGGGCTTGTCCCACAAGGCAAACGCGAACGTTCCGCTGAGTCGATCGAGGAACGAAGTACCCCATTGCTCGTAGCCGTGAACAATGATCTCGTAGTCCACCGGCGATGAAAAACTGTGCCCAATTTTCTCCAGGTCCGCACGGAGAGCATCGCCAGAAAGGACGCAACCATCAGCTACAAGATAGACGGTTCTCGTTTCGTTGCACACAAGACGTGGAATGGCATCCTGAGCACGTCCAGCGACTTCCCTAAGGCTAAGGGTCGCCCTGGTATCCTCGTAGCAACGTTGGTAGCTGGATACAGGACGAACATCGGCATGGTCCATATTCTTCGTAAAGTGGTCGCTGCGAAGGTTCCCGCCTAGCCGTATCCGACCTGCTATGAGGGCCATTTCTCGCTCAGCCGTCCCTGCGCAAAAGTGGCGGTGTTATTGCGATCAACTAGTCCCATCTCAACCAAGCATCTTCAGTTCGCGAGAGAGAGGCTTCTTCGGCACAATTGGCGCCACCTAGATGGGAGGACGGTAGTCTAGAACCTACGACTCATATGCCCGACATATATCATTTCGGCAGAAGCAATAGCAAGACGGCTTAAGCATCTGGACGCAGAACTTCGATCACTCTACTCAAGGTCGCTAGCGCCGGTTCTGCCTTCTCGATACGAGGGCTTCTGCTACGCTGCTCTCGAGGCGCGGGCCGCCGATACACCCACAGTCGTCAGCAATGCCATCCCTGACGACGTGGTGTTGGATGGTGTCAAGGGTTACAGAGCAAACACATCAGATCCAGAGCAGCACGCGAGTAGATCGAGTCTGATGCGTTCCCGCGCAGATGGATACGTCTGCTGTAACTCATCCTGAGATTCCGAGGTCACACCGCGTTCATGCCAGCTAGAGGGCACCTAGAGTCAAGGTGCTCGTGTACTTGGCGCAACGCAACGCGGCTCTGAAAGTTACTCGCTTGTTATTGGTGCTTGTTCTCATTCCAAGCAGTGCCTTGATGGTTCTTGCATTGCCGAATCTTGCCTACGCACAGTCAGAATTGGTTGTGAATGTGAATCAAGGCAACATCACAACTGCAAACAAACTCTCACTTGGTTTCATGCTAGATTGGGAGTGGCAAGCGTACGTTAGCGATAACAAACCCAAGGAGCTTGCTCGTCAAGCTATGTTCAAACTCGTCCGCGTTTTTGATCACAGGGTCAGTCCGTGCACGTCTTGGGATGAGACTACTCGTACAGGAACGTGCAGTTGGACAAAGGTGGACGCACTTGTTCACGCAATTCTTGAGACCGGGGCTGAGCCGATGTTCTGCATGGGGACATCCTTGTCCAATGGACCGGTGATTCCTTCGGGTATGAGTGTGGATCCCAATACCGACCTGCCATATCCGGAAAGCTTTGCTGCGTATGCGTCGGAATGGGTCAAGCACTTTAGGGCTGCAGGTCTTCCCGTGAGATTCTATGAGATTTGGAATGAACCTTGGACATACGTAGCAGGCTGGCAGAGCGGCCCCATTGACTATGCGAAGCTCGCAAACTATATGCAACTCTACAGCGTTACTGCTGGCAGCATGCGGCAATCGAACCCTGAAGTGCTGATCAGCTTCGACTACATTGTCAGGAAACCCTTGTTGGACTACTGGTTGGCAAACGGCGGGGCCGATGTTGACTACATAGATTCTCACAAATATGATTCCGGCTCAGTCGGGGAACTCACCAATGCCGAGATGATCGCGCGCGCGGAATCCAGGTATTTCGATACATCACCCTTGGGGTATGGCATCAGTCAGGCACGCCAAGTCTGGGCCAATGCCCGCGGGAAGTTGCTGCCAATCATCATTTCTGAAAGCAACTTCAACAGCGCATATGCGAACGGAACAGACCCAAGGATCCAGCAGATGGTAGGAGCAGTGTGGACAGCGCTGGTGCTTAGGATGGCAGCCCTTCAAGAGGTAAGCTACTACACTTACTATCGTCTGTCAACCCCTGCGAGTTTCTCAATGGCAAAACCGAGCGGGGGCCGCGGATTCGGCATGATCAACCAGGACGACTATCAGCCGTGGTATCCGTACTATGTCTACAGGATGATCGGCAGTAGTCTAGCAGTCGGCGACCAATTCGTCGAGGCAACAAGCTCCTCTGCTGACCTGAGGACCCTCGCATGGACCCACAACGGCATGCTCAAGATTCTTCTTGTCTGCACCATTGACGAGCCGAGGACAATGTACTTACAGGGGGCGACTGGGAAAGCTAGTCTGCTCAAGATCGACAATACCATTCCATGGACGACACCCAATGAGCAAAGTCAAGTAGTCGATTTAGGTGCGCCCCTGACCTTCAATGGCTACACTGTGGCGTTGCTCACGATTGGAAGTCAAAACGGTCTCTCAATCTCGAATTCCGGGGACATCGCTGTTGGAATAGGCGGTTCCGGTTCAAACACGATCAGTGTTGCCGTGGCCGGTGCTCTGCCTGATTCTATTGCGCTGTCCTGTGTCAACGGACTTCCCTCAGGCGCTTCATGTAACTTCAATCCCGAATTCGGGAACACAAGCTTCTCGAGCAATCTAACCATTAGTACGTCATCTTCCACCCCTGTTGGCACTTTTTCTGTCAAAGTAGCTGGTACTGCCGGTCAGATCTCTGACTTCACCTCGTTTACGCTGACCGTGAATGCACCAACGTTGATAGTTCGCAGGAGATAGTTCGCAGGAGATATCACCTCAGTCACAGTTAGTCCGAACCCTGTGCGACGCTCCCAAACTGCAACTTTCAGTATCAAGATCATGAATACGGGAACCAGCGTCTGGCCGAGAGCGAAAGCCACGTTGGAGATTTACAGTCCCAATGGTTCGTTGCTTGATACCCGCGAGCTCTCGTTGAGAAACAGCCACCCTGGTGTCGAGTATTCCGGCTCAGTGATATGGAAAACGCCAAGCTCAGGAGCAACGGGGAGCTACCAGTATGTGGTCCACCTCTACTATGGATCCTTGCTGCTTGATGAACAGACAGGCACCCTAGAGGTAGGATAGACAGCTTTGGAAGAAGCTTCTGAGATCATGGATTCGGTTGATGTCAGGCAAGACAGTAGTGTCTATGATCCGCCCGAATACTCGCTCGCTTGCGCAGTCCAATGGTACGTACATGCAACCGTAGGCGGTCTATCTCAAGACATGGGAGTCCTGTTCTCACTGCATATGACATAAACCTCATGTAGCATGCGAGCGACATCGTCCCAGTCTAGCAATCTTGCGGTGGCGGGTCCTGCAGCATCTTTCTCGATGGCTCGCGTTATCAGTTCGGCCAAGTGTTCCAGGTCGACAGGGAAGTTGATTCCAAAGCAATTCTCGTTATCTACCCATTGTTCAAGCGCCGAACCATAGGCCACAATGCAGTGAGTGCCAGACGCAAGAGCTTCAGCCACAGCATTGCCAAATGCCTCATGAGTGGAAAGTAAAACGAAGACATTCGCATTAGAGTAAAGCTGCAGGAGTTCTTCCCGGTCCAAGTTAGAGTGGAATTCGACCCTATCCTGCAATGCGAGGCGGCGTGACAGTTGCATGAGGCTTCGCTTATGGGGCCCGCTTCCAACCACTTGGAGCGATACACTCGTGTCAAGTCTTGGCAGTACTTTGATCAGCCAATCAATTCCCTTGTATTTCTCCAATCGTGAGACACACAGGATATTGCTACGATGTGTGTCTCTCGTCTTCCGCAGGCCTACGAACTCTTGTTTGCTGATACCGTTTGGAATCAGGACGAGTTTGCCTGCCCTCAACTTGAAGTTAGACAAGACTATGTCCCTTTCGTGCTTGGAGAGGCAGATCACCTTGTCCGCTTTGTCGAAAATCGATCTGCCAAAATACTTGTACGGGATGTGAAGCAGATTCCTGAAGTATGTGTGTCCACTTCCGTGATATCGCGGCGTAAAGACCAAGCAGCTGCTTTTCTTGGTCTGAGCGCCGTAGAGGGCCGGCAGCGCATGGTAGTTGTGCACGTGGACTATGTCGTACGTGTTTGAATTCCGCGCCAAGTATTTCTTAAGTGATGGGGAGAAGTAGTATGAGTCGTTGGGAGCCCAAGACTTGAATCTGCGCACCCTGACGCCTCGTACCACCTCTTCATCTCTCAACCTGTGCGTGGGATCCGTCGTTAGAACTTCAATGTCCATGCCCATCTTGACCAGTCTGAGGCTTAGCTCCTCTACGTGAGTCTGCACGCCTCCGAGGGAAGGACTGTAGCTGGGACAGACATGAGCAATGCGCAACGTGATCAATCCGAATGCTCTCTTCGATGCTTCTTTGGAACTGCACCGGCTTTCCGGGGGAGCCCAGTTCCTATCAAGTCATAGGGTGCGTTCAGACCCCATCTACCCCTGAAAAGCCCTGCTCCATCATAGATCAGAGGAGTTCTCATCAAACTTGACAGTCGGCGCATGCTATTGACGGCTCGCTTGAACTGCGAGTGGGCCACTGTGAAAACAGCCACATCTTTCCCCTTAAACGCGTCAGTCGCATTTTTGCATGACCGATACCCGACTGGGTTAGAGACTACCCACGGGTCCCATATCGATACCAGCATTCCTCTCTTGGTGAGTTCCCTAGCAATTGCCAAGCCGTGGCTGTCCCTGACATCGTCAATGTTGGACTTGAACGCCACACCGCACACCAACGCCCTCTTCTTTGTTTTAGTGTCCCCGCTTCCAAGGGATTGCTCGATTTGTGCGACCAATTGTTTAACACGGAAATCATAGGATCTTCTTGCCGTCATCCACAGCGAGGCAAAACCTCGCTCTTTGGCAACCTGGTCAAATGCTTCTTCTAAGTAATACGGATCTTTGCTCAGGCAGTAGCCACTGACACCACATGTCGGGTAAGGAATATCATTCCTTGGGTATCGGTAATTCGCAGCGTCTATGATTTCGAACACGTTCAGACCAATCTTCTCCGCGACAAAAGATATGTCGTTGGAGAAAGCAAACTTCGTAATCCTATATGCATTATCGATCATCTTAACAAGCTCTGCAGCCTCCGCGGTAACAACATTGACAACGTCCGCGCCCGTCGCTTTGTAGAAATCGACGGCCCGTTTCGAGCTCTGATCGGCTACACCACCAACTACAACCGGAAGGGTTTGAAGCTCAAGGACCGCCTTTCCTTCGACTGTCCTTTCGGGAGAGAAAGCCATGAAGAAGTCCCTGTCGACCTTCAGGCACGTCTTTTCTTCGAGGTAGTGGGCAAGCTTCCGAGTCGTTCCCAGCGGAACCGTGGTTTTAAGTATGATAAGTCTCCCGGAAATGTCGACACTCGCCAGATCTTCAAAGATGCGCCACAGCAGGTTGAGGTTCGGTTTCCTCTTGAAGAACCTTCGGGTTCCCACGCAGCACAAGATCACGTTGCTGTTGCTGATTGCTTCCTTGAGGTCTGCAGTCGCCCTGAATCGGTGGCGGCATGAGCTGAGGAGTTGTTCCAGTCCTGGTTCACGAAACCGGACACGACCCTTTCCGAGGTCTTTGACAAGTCCAGGGTCGATGTCAACGCCGTAGACAGTGTACCCTCTCTTGGCAGTCACAAGCGCGATCGGTAGGCCTATCCGACCTAGTCCTATCACACACACGGTTGATCTCGTCGCAATACCTCCCTACATCTTTCGTCTATCTGTCTGGTTTGTCCTCTCAAAGGGCTCTGTCTCTAAATTATATTAGATGGTTCGTTCTGAACGATTGACTTGGACTAATAGCCTTCGAAGGCATCAAACTTATCATTTGCACGAATATGAAGGATAGGTCTAGTGATGTTGTTAAATGCGTCGAATCAATGAGAAGCAAAGCAACGATTCGTACAGATCATATCATCAGTAGAGACTCGAGGTAGACTGAGAAGCCTAGCAGCATGTGGAGTGATTGGCACTATGTTTCTATGGGCATGTCTTTGGATCATCTTGACTCTTCTCGTTCCATATGGATCGGCCTTTGCCATAATCCTGCTGTACTCTAGGAAATATGACATTTCACGACTGATGAGAACTGTCGCAGAAATTCCAACCGTATCAGTCGTGATACCCACATTCAACGAAGCGGCTACTATCAAGAAGAAGATCGAGAACACAATGCAGCTCGACTATCCAGCCGACAAACTCGAGCTGGTCATTATCGATTGCAGCACAGACACAACACCCGAGATTGTCCAGAACCTGTCCAAAACCTACCCCCAAATCAGGCTCATCAGGGAAACTGAAAGAAAAGGGTTGGCAACATCTCTCAACATTGGCTATTCGAGTGCTAAAGGAGAGATCGTTGTGAAGAGCGACTGCGACTCGCTTGCGTTGACCAAGGACGCGCTGAGAAGGATAGCTGCCTTACTGGCGAATCCAGAAATCGGAGGCGTTTGTGGCGTTCGCATCGGCGGCGATGACATAGAAGGAGGATTTCGGAGTCTGCAGGTGACTCAGCAGAAGGCCGAGTCAGAGATCGACTCCACGATCGTGGCACATGGAAGCTTCGCTGCCTTCCGTAAGGACCTTATGTCACCCATTGATCCGACCTCGTTTGCAGACGACACAGAATTATTCATGAAGGTCAGGAGGAAGGGAGGCCGAGTCGTGCTGGACACAAGCATAACGACCTACGAACCCTACGAGAAGCAGGCGGTAAGGAGGCTCAGCCAGCGAAGGCGGAGAGGTGGAGGAATTGTACGAGTTCTTTTGGAGAATGCTGGCGTGCTTGTGAGCGACTTGGACTGGAAGTTCTCCTACGTAGTCTACCCGATCAATCTGCTCACGCTCGTTCTCTTCCCCTGGACATTGCTGATTGGCACAGTTGCAGCATTGTTGGCTCTTTGGGAAGCCTCGATCCCGTTGGCGATTGGAGGTCTTGTCTTGGCGATCCTGGTTTTGGGCAGCTACTTTGTTGGTCGACCGAAGGCAATTGCGGGCTTGCTCGACATAGCGGTGGCCAGCGCGTTGGGCGAGCTGGACCTTCTTAAGGGAAAGCCACAGTACATCTGGGAAAAGGCGAGCATAGATGAGTCATGACAAGACTGCGTTAGTCACTGGCGGGGCCGGCTTCATCGGAAGCAACCTGGTTGACGCCTTGGTGACGCGGCATTGGCATGTGAAGGTCATAGACAATCTGGCTACGGGACGACTTGCCAACCTGAAGGATCATCTGTCGACTGGTACCGTGAAATTCTTCCAGGTGGACCTGAAGGACTTCGATCGCATCTTGGAGCCAGTCAGTGACGCAGATCTTGTCTTCCATTTTGCGGGCAACCCGGAAGTCAGGCTTAGCACTACGGAACCTCGGATACACTTCCAAGAGAATGTGGCGGCAACATTCAATCTCTTGGAAGCTATCAGACAGAGAAGCCGAGCTCGAAAGCTAATCTTCGCGTCGACGAGCGCAGTCTATGGTGAACCCAAAGAGGCAAAGAGCACAGAGGAATCTGCTCTCAATCCAGTGTCAGTATACGGAGCAAGCAAAGTGTGCTGTGAGGCGTTTATGCAGACTTACGCCAGACTCTATGGCATCGGATCGGCATGCCTCAGATTCGCCAACATTATCGGCTTCAGAATGAAGTACGGCGTGCTCTGGGATTTTGCCCACAAACTGCTGAGAAACCGCAACGAGTTGGAGGTCTTGGGAGACGGCAAGCAGGTCAGGAGCTACTTGGATGTTAGTGATGCGATAAAGGCCGTACTGACAGTGGCCGACAACCCACGAGGCGAATTCGAGGCCTACAATGTTGGGAACAAGGATTCACTGTCAGTCGATGAAGTAGCTGGTTTGGTAACAAGCGCCATTGGATCAATGCCAAGGCGTGTGTACACGCCTGTGCTTGGCGGAGTTGGCTGGCTAGGAGACATCAAGAGAATCGCCATGTCTACAGCGAAGCTCGAGGAATTGGGATTCACCGCAACGATGACAAGTGCACAAGCGGTAATCCATGCCTTCGAGTGCATCCTAAGCGAACTGAGACCCAGCTAGTCCTAGGCGCATGCTTGGTTATCTTTCCCGGCAGGCGCTTCCTCGATAAGCAGAGTCTCTGTTTGCACATCAAGGTGGCCTCGGCGTTCGCCGTTCATTCTCAATGAACGTCCGTGCCCGACACGAACACCGAGACTAGCCAGAAGTTGGACTTCTGACTCCAACTTGCAGCCAGAATGGTTTCCTGTAGATCTTCGATGCCTATCCCTTTTTTTGGTAGATCATCGTAAGGCAGTTTCCTGACAGTCGAGACCCATCCGTCGGCAGCTGAGAGTATCGAATTCGGCGCCAACGTGGCCTCCGGCTCGCGGTTGCGACCAAAATAGAAAATTGCGCTCGCCAGCGCCACGAGTACAGGCCCTGCCAGCGCACCAAGAGTCTGGCAACCACGCAACCACCTCTCATCTCAACAAGTCTATCTGAGCTCTCAGCCATGTCGAGAGTATCTGATCTGGATTTCGGCTCCGTCTCTATACTCCTCTTTGTCTGCCTTTGATTTGGGCTCACAGACGGGTGTTCTGCGGAGAAACGCAGTGGTCATCTGAGGGCGATTCGCATAGAACGCAACTCCTGAGTATGAAAAGAAAGAGCTTTTGAGTCTGCAGGTTCGAATAATATGGTTGATGTAGGTTACCGCATCACGCATTGGCTGAGGCCCTACTCGCCGTGATCGCCACGCGACGGAACGCGTGGAGACCGTTTTTGGCATTTGCCTATAAGAATAATTCCGTCTTGTTTCTTGGAACTCATCTCCCGTATTCGCAGGAGCGCATACTCTAGAAGGAAGCCCCTGCTCGCCCATCTGCCGCTGCTAATACGCTTGGCGAAGAGGCTCCTTGCGAAGTCACTTCCTAGGATGGGATTGATGGCGATGTTCTTGAAACCAGAACATTCAAGAACATGGCGCAAGTCATCGGTGTCAAAGTATCTGAACACACGGTTAGCGATCCTGTGTTTTTGGACTAAGCCTCGATCAGTGATATTCGCAAGGGAGTCGACGCTGAATATGAACTCTCCTCTGTTCCTCAGTATTCTGTAGACTTCCCTGACAACATCGACGCAGTTTGGAACATGCTCCAATACACATATGCTGAACACTTTGTCGAAGGAATTGCTAGGAAGACCTTGCTCTTCCAGTCTCCCACATAGGAAAGAAGAAGGTATCTTGTCCCTCACATATGAAGACACGGTTTTGGCGAACGCTATTGCAATCTGGTCCGGATCTACGCCGGTAATGTGTCGACATTTCCGTCCTATACATAATGTCTGAATGCCCAACCCACAACCTAGATCAAGAACGACGTCCCGGCCCGAAAAACGCACTCGTTGCATTAGCTTCTTGAACTCGTAGATCTTGAAAGGGTTGGAAATGACTCCATTTAGATAGACGTTCGGGAAAATCCTGAGACCTATCAGTACTCTCAGAAAGGCCAGTCTAAGTGGACTGATCCCGGTCGCGACTATGCATTTCCTTTCCGAGAGGCTCTGGCCTCCGAAACTGGGTTGCCTAGCTTCAATGACCGACTGGACCTATCCTTGTGTCTAGTCTTAGTCCCTTGGTCTATCTATTTGTCTATCTATTGTGTCGTGCCACTGTATCTCGACATGGCATTTCGTGTTCCTTGCGTCACTGTTGTTCAATCGATCTGTGAAATTGTTGACTATCACAAAAGAAGGGGATGAAAAATAGATCGCATACGCCAGAGGGCTTCAACCCAGAAGTGGCCTCAATCTCTGATGTGATCATATAGCAACTGAGCAACAGATTGCCCGAGTCAGCAACATAGAAGGATCTATTATCGTTGAGTAAGAGCTTTCAGTCCGGGCTAACACTATTCGATGATGTGGGCTACTGGAGAATGCCTTGACTGAGGCGTCCGAAGAGAGCATAGTTGCAGTGCTTAGGCAGATGCGAGACATATGACACTCAATCACATTGTTCAAAGCAAGATGAAGATCCACATCTTTTCCGCAGGAATCGAGATGGGGGGCATCGCGTCCTACACGAAGTGTCTGCGAGACGCGGAAAGCAAACTGGGTCTTGACACAACCTGCACTTTCATTGCTCCTCTGAAGAGGAACCCGGTGTACTACTTGAGGCTCGCGTACAAGGTCCCCCAGGACTGCAATGTAGTTCATGTGCAGTTCGACTATGTTCTAGGAAAGCTCGGCGCGATGACTGGAATCTACATTCCACTCTTCTACGGATATTTGAAGGTTCAGTCTTGGATCCGCCACTTCAAGATAGTCACGACAATGCACGAGATCTGGGAGAGACAAAATCCGCCAAAATTCGGAAGGCTCGGGTCGATCTACGTAGAACTCATCAATCGGGCAGTTTTCAGCTCTTCCGACTGTCTCATAGTGTTCGCTGGAGCTGTAGGGAACAGACTGAAAATGCAAGGCGTGCCAGCTGACAAGATTTTCCTTACTCCTCACGGTTCACCGCCTCCAAGATACATGGATCGGCGATTATGCAAGAGGAGACTCGGTTTGGACCCGGATGCGAAGGTGGTTACGATTTTTGGATTTGTGAAGAGATCAAAAGGCCACGACCTTCTGATTCGGGCAGCTAGACATCTGTCGCAAGCGCCGGTTGTGCTCATTGCAGGAGGCCTGAGCGCTAATGCACGCGCTGACGACGCAGTCTATCTAGAGAGGTTGAAGAGGATGGCGAGCGGGAGAACCGTATTTCTAGGCACGATCAGCGACGAAATGATCTCAGTGATCATGAATGCAACAGACATAATGGTCCTCCCCTACAGGGCACTGACGCACAGCGGTATCGTCAATTGGGCTCTCACTTACGGAATACCCACGGTCGCCTCGAACCTAGTCTACTTCAAGGAAATACACATGAACTACTCATGCCTTGTACTGTTTGACAGCGGAAGTGTCCCATCCCTTACGCGCACCATCGACCGGCTGCTAGGAGATTCACAGGTGCAAGCCAAGTTGAGGAGCGCATGCCAAAAATACCGAAATGAGAACTCGTTTTCGCGAGTCGCTGAGGAGACTTGTGCGATATACCTGCGATGCCTGAAAAGAAGTGACTGAGCAGAATGTGGGTTAGTGTAGGTCTCTGAGCGGAATGGATGATTCCAATCAAGGCTTTTGAGTGAAAAATCATGGAGACAATTCGTGAATTCGGGACAAGAGCAACCGCTGCAAAGCTGCTTTCGTATGCGCCCGTTCTCTTGTTGATAGCTTTCGCTTTTTTTGGCAGATACGATTTTTCAAAGTCGAACCTGTGGAGCTACGACTTCCTATCGATGAATGATCATTTGATATGGCTCCTACTCATTCTGGTCGCCGCAACTTTCATCACAATCTGGAACAGAAATGATCTGCCCCTTTCCTCACTTTTGGTTCTCGCATGTGTCTTTTCCGTTGGAGAAGTCTGGCTCAACTATCCAATGATATGGAGAGATGTGCTTTTCCATGGGTCCGGCGTCAAGAGCATCTTGGAAACCGCGCACACAGGCGGTACTTGGTTAGACTACCCAAGCATGCACCCAGGCCTTTTCATAGTATGGTCGATCCTTGCCCTTGTTACCGGGCTGGACATAGTTCGATCAAATCTCGTATTGCTATTGCCTGTGGGAGTGATGCTAGTCATTGGGTCGCTTGTGGTTATCCATCGCAAATTGGGAATCAGTATAGCAAATGGATGCGCCCTATTGGCGTTCTTGCTAATGAATTTCAATATGAACGAATACATGTTCTCCCATTTCAACACGAGGCTCTTATCCTTCGCTTATGTGTTGGTGTTTCTACTATTGTTCCTTAGGCGACAAAGGGAGCCCGCCGGAGATGTGTTGTTGCTTGTCATCAGTGTGGCTTTGGTGATCTCTCACCCCCTCAATTCACTCGTAGTGATTGTTTTCCTTGGAATCCGGGTGTTGTTAGACCCGCGACAAGCACGGTTTCGATCGATGTTCCTGTCGTGCGCCACGATATACGTTGTCTGGAATGCTTATGTAGGCTATGAGCGTTTGGCGATGGGCCTGTTGAGCCTCCTCGATTTCTACGCCGTCTTTCTCGGGCTAGATGTTATCGCTGGATGGGCGTCGGGCCCCGGGGCGGCGCCCTTTTTCGGAATTGTGTTCGGAACCGTCTACAAAGTACTTCTGGTACTCTTGACACTCGGCTCGTTGTACTGCGCGCTGCGACTTAGAAGCAGTGGCACAGTGCGGACTTTGACGGCTTACCTCCTGTCGACATTCGCGGTTTATGGCATTGCATTCTTCTTTGGTCTGACTTGGATCGCTGCGGACAGAGCCATCATTCTGGCGTCCCTTCCTCTAGCCTCACTTCCTGTGATCTTGTTGATTCCCACGAGAAGTAACCACGGGCTGTGGAGGCGTAGGGCGGCTCTCGCACTTGTGCTGATTCTCGTCATTCCACAGTTCGCTTTGGTTCACGAACCTCCTCTAGGAACCCAGAGGGTCGCGTCTATCTCTGATGTCTCTTCATTTCTCGTCAATCATCGAGGGGGTCGGGGATTAGCTACGCTTGACGACTTCCCGCTTTACTATTGCTTCTATGACCCGTACTACATGGACTATGACCATCTGTCATTTCTGGAGCTACCTTCTCTCGGTAACGTGACCGATTTCTTGCTAACGCGTTCGGCAGATGAATTGAAGGTCGTCGGCTACAGGCAGATTGTGGACTGGGGGTGGGTATACCGTCACGCATACTCATATGACGATGCGCTTGCCCAGTGGGACCGTGCGGTCAATACCAAACTGAACGGACGCTACAACTCAATCTACAGCAATGGCTTCGAGACAGTATACAGTTGACTTTGAGAAGAGAACTGCGGAATTTCACTTCCTTCCCACGGCGCTTTTCCTGCCAAGGAGCGTTGCATCTATGTTACTTGCGAACATCGTCCTCACTAGACCATGAAGCCGTAGCTTGAAGGATGAGCGAACTCACAATTCACCAATGTCGTTATCATCGTCCTCGTCGAGAAGCCCGTTCTTGTTGATTCTCATGGCGCCACAAAAAGAAGCCGAATGCCGCAATGGCGAAGGACAGTATTCCGATGTCATCGAGACGCCAGTTGAACGGGGCTATGTCGTAGTGTGCAAGCGGGGATGGAAGCCATTCGGGACGAGTTATCTGAATCGTGACAACGTAGAGCCAAGTCAACAGTCCAAACACGAACATGGTCAGACCTGCAGGCTGCAGGTGCCGTGACAGTTGCTCGACATCCAACTAGGCCGTCTCCCGGTATCTCCCCAAGCAATGCACTGGACCTGTGATATAGCATTGATCGCCGGAGTTGATCCACAGGGGTCCCATTGCGAGATAGAAAAGGTTGGCAACGAGCTGCCCTACCTCGCTGGTATGATCCGGGCGGATCTAGCTCCACTCATCAAGGCGATCTTTGTATCGATTGCCATCCAAAGATCTTCGGCGGTGCACCTAGTGGCAAGTATACGTGCTTCGTTCAAATCAGATAGCGTTTCGATCGGGAGTGGTCCACCACGCCATGAGACTATTGCGAGTATCACCCTGTGATTGAAGGTTGCTGCATATCTTGACCCTTCGAATAATCCGTCAAGATTCGTTCTACCATCAGAAATGGCGATCATCAAGACGGGTTCAGGCAGTTCACAAACCACCTCGAAGGCCTTGAACACGCCTTCTCGTCTGAGGCTTGGAAGATATCTCGACATGGCTTTTCTGTAGAAGGGAAGAACAGCAACGGCAAACGAGGCGAAGAGTTCGCGGATTGGTTCAGTTTTTGCAGAGGCTAGCTGTCCTGCAATGGTTTCGGTCTCCGCGGCCAAACTGTAGTAAGGCTTGCTCGTCTGCCGTGTGACGGGCATAGCGGCTGAGGCATGTTTGGTTCCTTCTAGTAGCGTGTGCAGTATTCGTTCTCTGTTCTCTAGACCTGGTCTCGCCTCGATTTTCGCGATGACCGCTCTATCGTCATACAGAATGAGCCCGATGGGGTTCCGTGCAAGCTGCGCGTTGGCCAAGAGGCTGGCAAGTTCGCCGAGCAATGTCTTGGAGATCGATCCTGTTGCTCTTTCGGTAACGGTTAGGACTGAGGTGTCGACTAAGAGCACTATTGGCGGATCTCTTTCAAGATAGAAATCTCGAGCCATCAGCTTTCCAATCCGTGCCGTGGCCTTCCAGTCGATCCTGCCCAGATCCTCCAGGGAGCTGACGGAATGTATTCCCGCAAGTTCTGTTCCGATTCCCCTGTGAACGGGATCAGCGGCGAGATCGGATAGGCCGCCCAAACTAGGCAGAGGATTCGCGTCGCCAACTATGGGCCGGGCCACCAAAGTGACTTCATCTGGAAGCGTCACGAAATGCCTGAAAAGTCGTGCAAGCCCCTCGATGTGAAGAGTTGAACTGTTCGTCTCGAATCTTCCGGGGAATGCGACCTCAAGAACAGTGTTGACCGGCTGTTCGCTATGAGGCTGCAGCAGTAGTTCGGTCTCCAAGATTTCTTGACGGATCTCGGGAGGAAAGTTCCGGCGGAACCGCACAACTCGAAGCCCCAGATCGCTCGAATTCTGCACAGTTGTCTCTACCATGGTCTGGAGTCCCACTGTCGTTTCAACGTTCCTTTGACTCGTCTCGAGTCGCACCGAGTCCTCAAATATGTTGACGGCGCGGCGAAACGAAATCCCTTCCGCGAGAAGATAGACGCAGAGCAGGGCTGCGAAGATCAAGATCAGGCCATTGGAGAAAAGAAAGCCGATCGCTCCTAGGCTTGCCCCGGCCGACGCTATCAGGCGTCCGCTTGAAGCCAGTTCCAAATGGTTCTCAGCTCTCGGCCTACGCTGGCTTCTGAGGAATCGGCGTTTCTTGTAGAAGGCTGTCGATCATTGATTCAACTCGGAGTTGTTGGCTTCTGGCTAGGGCCGATGGAACCAGCCTATGTTCCAGCACACGGGGTGCAAGATACTTCACGTCGTCGGGCACCACATATTGTCTTTCGTTGATCAGAGCGCGTGATCGCGAGGTCTTCGTCAAAGCAATCGAGGCTCTAGGGCTAGCCCCCAAAGAGATGGCCTTCATCTCACGTGTTCTCCGTGTCAGATCTACAATGTAGGATTGCACTTCAGGGGCGATGTAGACATTCTTGGCCAGTTCGGTGAGGTAGGAGATCTGCTCTGCGGAGGCGACCCACTTGACCTTCCTGCTATCCAATGAATACGCTCGGTCCGTCAACCGGATCTCTTCTGAGGCGGTCGGATAACCGACTCCCAGCCTCATCAGGAATCTGTCCACCAGGACTTCGGGTAGCGGAAAGACACCCTGAAACTCGATCGGGGTCTGTGTGGCAATGACCATGAACGGGCAGGGAAGATCAATGGTCTCCCCCTCTATAGTAGCCTGCCTCTCCTGCATCGCCTCAATGACGGCGCTGTTCGTCTTGGACGTGTTCCGGTTTATCTCATCGATGAGCAGAATATTCGAGAAGACCGGTCCTCTTCGGAGTTTGAAGGACCCTGCCTTTTGGTCGAATATGTGTGTGCCCACGATGTCGGCGGGCAATATGTCTGGGCTACCTTGAATTCTGCTGAACGTCAGACCTAGAGCCGCCGCGAAGGTCTTGCCGATCGTGGTCTTCGCTACCCCTGGCACCCCTTCGAGGAGGACGTGGCCTTCCGAAAGAAGAGCAACTACAAGATCTTCGATCAGGTCTGCCTTGCCTACCACGATCTTCTGGCATTCTGAGATGATGTTGCGAATGATGGTCCGAGCTTCCTCTGGGACCTGTCTCTTCGGATCCATGCCCGGGGATTCTCCGCTTAGCTCGGGGCTGCTGAACGAGAGTCCGCGTAAAAAGGATGGCTCTCCTTGCCAGGTGTTCGGATCTTGGCATTTCTACGAATGTGTAGAAACAGCACAAGCACGACAGCTACAACAATCAGAGATTGAGTATATACCCCCCAAGTGGAAAATAGAAATGAGCTCCGAATCGAATCGATTCCGGTCCTGAACTCAGTCCTTATGTCTGTGAGGGGGGCTCTCGCAATGTGGGCGACATCAAACGCAATAGAGCCTCCACTCATCCACAGAAGGTTCTCGAACAACTTCATATTGTCGAAGAGACCGACCATTTCGTTCACGAAGACGCTCGGGTCGGAAACCAGAACCAGCAATCCTTGCCCAATCCTGACCGAGGCCATGACAGGGTAGGACTGAAGCGTCTCATTCGCTCTCGGCTGCTGGCCACCGTCAACCACGAATGAGAACGCGGACGAGGAAGCGATCACGGTCACCATGCTGTAGTTTTCCACTTGCAGATATGAGGGGCGATTCATCAGTATCGCGGTCACATTGTCGGCCACTGGGCTCGCCGAGAAGTTCATGATGAGCGGAAAATCAGGCCGCTTGCTGAAGTAGAGCAGGTCCTGCATGCTCTTACCCGAGAAGCGCGCAGGTACCGTGAGAAGTTCCAGTAGGCTGTTTCCGGCGCCGATGTCATCTGCGAGTAGCACCGTACCGCCCGACTCCAAGAGTGCCCGGACGTAGGATGTCTCTTTCTGTGAGAACTCTAAACTCGGTCCGACAATTACGAGGAACCTTTGCTCGGGTAGAGTCTCGCTATATGAGAAGACGAGCGTGCTGTTCGGCACCGCGTTGACGATCTTGCTGCAGCCGTTCCATTCCTCGTTGAGCGGATGATATTCGTCCTGCACCGGCCAGTAGTAGGCCGTCGATAAGATCAGGATCAATGACACTGCTGACGCAAGCGTTATGACACGTGTGCGGAGTCTCACTCGTCTCTACGCAGCCTAAACCTGCTCTCGAAGTCTAAGAACGATCTCCATTGCTTCTCTACTCTGATCAGTCCCGATCGGGAAGGGGCTGTACTCCGCCAGCTCGTAAAGTTCCACGAGCCGTCTAAGCGGATCCGCCAAGCCCGGTGACTTGCTGACTATCCGAGAGAGGTATTCCCAGTGAGTTTCACTTTCTCTCGGAGTTTCCCCAACGCTCTGCTCCAGCAGTGACTGCGCAAGCCGGTAAGATCTCCTAACCTTGGCGGCGTCATCATGCTCGGCTTGAATTGTCGCGGTCAAGCTCTCCGTGGAGTACTCCTCCATAGCCGGCCCTGTCACGACGGGAGGCGGCTCGGGCAGCCTAAGCGGCGCAAGCTTCGCGGCCCGTCTGCTTCTCACGATCGCGTAGGCTCCTAGGGATGAAGCCGCCGCGACTCCCACCACAGCGATAACGAGGACGAGAGTGTTGTACACATAGATCTGCGCAACTGCTTCTGAGCCCTCTACCCAAGCCTCATCTGGGGAGTACTGAACACTGATCGCATGGGAACCAAACGAGGCATCTGGTGGCACTTGGACGGCCAAGAGAAAGGATCCGTCTTCCATGACCACGGCATTGGTGAGAAGCGAATCGTCCAGGTAGACGTGCACGCGTCCGTATCTCCAAGCAGTGCCGTTCGCCAGCGTGACTGTCCCGCTGACGGTCATCGTGGTTCCAGAGAAGGCCGTCGTCCGATCAAGCAAGATCTCCGTTCGAGTTGTGTGTAGCTCAATGGCCAAGGTCAACGTCACGTCAATGCCTAAGTACCGATCCAACGTCGGCACGAAAGCCACGGTCACCACATGAGTGCCGTTGTTAGCAGTCCTCGGAACCGGAAAGCCAAACACGAAATGTCCTGTCGCATTCGTGGCAGTGTTTCCGACAAGAACATCGTCAAAGCTTGTTTCGATGGTCCTATTCTCCAGCGGGACATCTTCCAGATCTCGAAGGATGCCTGAAACTTCCACCAGATCCATGGGTCTGGAGGCCACCGGCTTGATTTCGGCCACGATCACGCTCGGCCTGTATGCCACTTTGACTTCGAGTGTGGCGTTGCAGGGCAGATACACAGAACTGTCGGATCCTTGAGGTTCGAACTTCGCCTCTATTGCATTTGAACCAGCCTCAGCTCCGATCGGGAATGAAAGGTCAGCTTCGAATTTCCCTGAAAAATCCGTAGTTCTCATCAGGGTCATGTTGTCGTTCCATGAAAGCGTGACATTCCTGCCGACAAGAGCGGTTCCGTTCCACATTTCAAGAACTCCGTGCATCGCCAGGCTTTCCTCAACAAACACTTGTTGCTTCGAAGAGTTGAGGGTCAGCATCGTGCGATTGAGATCTTGCTGAACCCCAAGCTCGTCGTCCAGTTTGACGATTTCGGCGGAGTATTCCGAAAAGACTGACTCCAACTCCCCCACCTTTTCCCGCTGAGCGCTCGCATCCACTTCATAATAATCCTCCACGCGACTCAGAAAGCGGGGCAGTGACCACAGAAGTGGCTTTGTCTCGTCTCGGAGATGCTTGAGCTGATCAAGATCCGCTCTGGACCGTTGCACATCACCCGATGCGAGAGAAACACGCGCGTCACTCATTTTCGTCTCGATCTGTGCCATGTTGCCTAAGAACTCCGACAACACTCTGAGGTACTCTTTCAGCGGATCTTCGCCAACCCCTGGGAGCTGTACGACTCCTTTCAATCGGTCATGAAGCAGACTGAGATCTCTCGTGTCCATCGTCTTCGCCAAAGACGCCAGAATCGCTCCTACCTGCGTGCCCGACTCCTGTGCGTCAGAATAACGCAGCTCTCCCCCTGCGGGTGTACGCAACTGTCCTACCAGAGAGGGAATTCCCAGATAGAGTGCCGGAAGAATCAGACTAGAGATCGCGAGGACGATGAGGATCCTCGCTCGATTTCTTGATAACAGTGAGCCTCACACTCTACAGCGCTGCCTCGAGCAGTATTTGGGATATTCGCTCAATCAAGATCACACCAAAAATGATCAGCATGATGACTTCAATAACGATCCTCTTGTGATACTCGAAGACGAATGGCGAAGCAAGTTCTGACGTAATGAAGAATTCAATTGCGAACAATGCCAAGTAGATGTCAATGCTCACGCTTGGATAGAGGCTCAGCGCGAAGACTGTTGAGAAAGCCAGCACAGAGTAAGATATGAAGAATAGGTTCGTGTTATTCATTGACGTTCAACTCCATGAGGTCAATCAGTCAACCAGCTGGACGGTCACACTAATCCTTCTGTTGGCACGGTCAAGTACTGTGCTCCTGAGCTTCACATATCTTGCTGTGGCCTTCGACACAGCCCCGGCAAGCGCGCTCACGACAGGAGTGCCTATGTGTTCGCTGAGCCGAGGGGCCGAATTTCTTACTTTGGCCTCGAGATCAATCAACGCGGTCAGCTGCATCTCAATTCTAACTTCGTTCTGCGTGTCCTCCTGCCTAACGCTCGTGACCTTCCCGATTCCGATGGATCTGAACCCTGAGTCAAGGGTACCCTGCAAATCGGTCAACCCGACTCTTGACAGATCCAATCGGAGCGACCTCTCGACACCGGATAGGATTGCAGCACCGGGCGAATCCAACAGGATTCCTCTGTCCTCAGGATTCTTTCCTACCGTGACGAATATTCTACGGCTGGTATTCAGTCCTAGAGGTGGTTTCCTCGTGGATGGCGTAAGCGCCAACGGGACAAATATGCGAGGAGCGACACCAGACCCAGAGACCGGTATGTAGATTCCTCTTTCGTCAAGGTCCAAATCATCCAGGAGCCTCTCGATGTTGAAGAGAGCCGGAAGGCTGATTTCAGCCGCAATCCTCGTCATTGCTGAATCAGAACTCGGGAGGTATAGCACCATGGATCCTATCAGCAATGATGCTAGACCGAAAGCGAGCATAGGCACTATTCCCATAAAGTAGCTCAGAGCTCCTACGATCGTTCCTACAATCAAAAGGAACACTCCTATTGGCACTCTTGCGTCTCTGCGCACAAGCGCGTGGCGGATTCCAGGCCCTCCATCTATCCTCAAGAGCTGAGCGCCGCAGCTTCTGCAGTAGTTGTCTTCCGCGTCCACTTGGGCGTTACACACCCAGCAGCTACCTTGCCCTGGACCAGCCATTCGAGCCGCCATGCCATCTTAGACGTTGGGTCTCATCTAGGTGTTGCCTCGCCCGATTGACAGCCCCGATGCATTTCCTTGGCTCACCGCGAGGTCATGGTGTACCGCTAGATGGAACCCGTGGCCGTAGCGTTGAACCAGATCTGCGTCCAAACTGAGTGCCTGACCCCTCCTGTCACCCACGAGAAAGCCAGGCTGTTTGATTGGAGATCATAGAACCAGAGTTCAAACACGAACCTATAGTTGGATCCTGAGATAGCGGTTACCAACTCGCCGGAGAAATAAGCTCGGTCGATCGACAGCCCTGTGAGCAAAAGGGTCTCGCCTCTGGAGGCGAGCCTCTCGATTCGCCATTCGAAAGGTATAGACCATGTCTCATTGTCAACGAGAATTCTTGTGAACTCCAATATCGGGGCGGCAGGGCTCGGCGTGCCAGTGAGCTCATCCGGGCTTGCAATGGTCGAGTTCAGAAGTTTCACTCGCACTACTACGTACTGCAGGGAGCCCATGTGGTTGTAGAGGCCGAGAGTCCAGTTGACTTCTTCGCCTGACCTTAGATTCGGGTCGTCCCCTGGATAGTAGTGCTCCGCCAGTCCTCCCGAACCCAAGATCCACATCGCAAAGAACTGCTCTGATGGGGCAGGATGGAGAATGCTGTATGCAACGCTTGATGTGACGAGTGTGGCGACGACAGCGAAGGCCGCGAGGTATCTGAGGTCCTGTGAGCTAATCCTCTTCTTTCTTCTTTTCAACAATCTCCATCTCGAAAAGCTTCGTTTTCTCGTACCATCGCCACGTTCTCAGTGCGGCGAAGAAAAGTAATGTTGAAAGAACGACAACGACGGGCACGGTGATGATTACCAAGAGGGTCTTGGCCCCTGCGTCGCGTTGCGCTCTTTGCTGGGCAGCTGGGAGCTCATCCACTATTCCTGTCATGATTACACTCGCCTTCTCTTCCAAGAGAACGGCTTGCGACTCCTCACCGTTCAGCCTCTTGACCCGAGCTTCATCAATGAGTTCCAACGCCACGTTCAATCGAGCAACCAAGTCAGGGGTGCTGCCACCAGACCTGTAGACATCAGACAGGTGAGCAAACACGTTGCGTGACATGTTCGCGGGATCCTCTGGAGGCGAAATGATCGCCTGCAGGGCAGCTTCACCCACCGGACTCGTCATAATCAGAACCAAAAGAGCGAACGCTGTCAGACGGCACAATCGATGCATAGTAAACGTCATCCCGAGTACCCACTTGCCGAGGCCTTGCGTCAATTGACCTTATCAGCTGATGTAAGTATATCAAAGTCTTGTCGATTCCAGACGGGACAGGCAGACGAGATGCGGGAAAGAGGGACCCCCAAACGCTCCGCCAGAGCGCTTGTCGAGAATACTGTCAAATCGAAGCACTCCCTGACAGTGCAAAAACTTGTTCAACTAATCGTGACTGAGACCAGTTCAGATGAAGAGGATCTGATCGCGGTCATCAAGGAGATGGCGGCCGATGGATCGCTCAAGCTGCAGGAGCCTGCGCGAAGAATTGAATCTGGTTGGGACTACATTCTAGCTCCGACGCTTTCCATGTGGTTGTGGACCGCATTAGGAGCCACGCTTCTTGGTGTTGCATCCACGTTTCTTATCCAAGATTCCTTCCCGGCTTCTGCAATACGATGGGCGCTAGGCTCCGTTCTCGTACTCTTCTTGCCTGGCTACGCGCTGACTCAGCTGCTTTTTCCGAAGGCATCAGAGATGGATTCTCTTGAGCGGTTCGCCTTGGATATCGGGCTGAGTTTAGCGCTCGTTCCTATGATCGGCCTGGTTCTTAACTATACGCCGTGGGGTATCCGCTTCGTTCCGGTCGTCGCCTCTATTTCTGCGTTTACGATTGTTTTCTTGATGGCAGCGGCGGGCAGGAGCTATCTGCAACTTCGCGAGAAGAGTTTAGGACCATGAAACTTGGACTTGATGCTCGAAGTCTTGTCAGCCCGGTCTTGAGGCGGCAAGAGGATCCACGTATCTGGCTGTACGCAACATTTCAGACGCAGCAGTCAGGAAGTACCTCTTGCGTTCCTAGTCCATCAAGTTGATCGATCGCCTGTTCCAGTCCCCCCAAGACGTTCTGGACTTCTAGGCCAGAACCTCTGGCACGAGAGCAGCGATGTCCGCTACTCCCTGCTGCGGACCTGTAAACGAGGAGGCTGCCAGATAGAATGTCGGAAAGAAGAAACTAGCGATCAGGAGCGAGAGTAAGAGACTACAGGTCACAGGAAGGGGCAGGAAGCGGCTTGTTGAATGAGCTTTTCTTCTCATGCGGCGTGCAGGCCTAAACCGCAGTTTCTGGCTGCTGCCTTGAGCTTCTTATCTCTTCCATCAGTCGTATTTCTGAGTGTTTCGTTAGTATTGACACACTCGCTAGTGTGAAAGCCTGAGCTGCTATCAAGAGCAACATTATCCCCACCAGGGCCCAACCTGAATGCCATACTCTCTTAGTCACTACGTCCAGGCCCACCCAACCTAGCACGAGTGCGGCCGGAACTACGGATAGGCCAGTCAAGCTGGAGTACAGGAGTATCGGATTGTATCGTCTCGCCAGGCTAAAGGCTGCACGGAGGATGGAGAAGCCATTCCAGGCGCTGAGCTTCTTCTGCCCCATTCTTGGTCGATAGTTAATCGGCACTTCAGTCAGGTTCTCTCTTGAGGCTGATTGTGCGGCAAGCTCGATCTCGACATTGAACCCAGTCTCTTCCAGGCGGTACTTCTTGGCTTCCTCGGTTTCAAGCAAGTACATTCCCGAGCAGACATCGCTCACCTTCACGCCAAAGAGCAAGCTGAATACTTGGGATATTACCCAGTTTCCAAACCTGTGCACTCGAGGTATATACTTTCTATCCCTAGTGCCTATCACATGCGAATATTGCTCAGAGTGAAGGAGCAACCGCCATATGTCTCCAGGGTCATACGTGTGATCCGCGTCCATGAACACAACATACGGCGTCTCAACCCGTTCTATGGCCGTCTTGACAGCCCCAGCCTTTCCGATTCCGTGCTGGTAGACCACCTTGACGCCATTGTCAAAGGCGATGCTGTCCGTTCTGTCTGTGGAGTACCCGTCTACCACCAAGATGTTTTGGTAGTCTTCCTTCCTCAACTCCTCTATGACTTCAGATATCGCCTCCGCCTCGTTCAATGCCGGTATGACAATAGTCACGTTGGGCTTGAAGACACTCTCAATGACCTGCCTGCTAATCTTCGGGTCAAGGCCAGGCTCTGTGTGGGGCTCCACACTTGAGGTCACCTGCGGCACGGTCTTCGAGCTGTTCAAGCGAGACAGGAATCTGCGGGGCAGGCGCAGAGCACTCGGAAACGTCATAGTCCACACTCCCGAGTTCGGTCAGGCTTCGAGGAAGGAGGCTGGGTCAATGCTGCAATATGCTCCGTGACTCTACTCTTTAAGCACCTGTGGATACGGAGTCCAGAAATCCCGTGCATATATGTAGCGCGGTGAACATTCACAAGATGTTGTTGCGCCGGCACAAGCAGACACACTCCATTGTACATCATTGTTTGATGGAGTGGAGGTGTCACGGAAAGTTTCCCCATCTGAGGCATGTCGCGCTTCCACCATCAAGACAGTGTCGCCATCTTTGGGCACAATTACGGGACTTCTCCGTTCTAAATCCTCTAGACAACCGTGACATTCTCTTTATGGCCTCGCATACAAAGCTCAGCCACCAAACTTGGCCCGCGTGATGGGCTGAAGAGGACCGGCTTCTGGATCGAATGGTCTGAAACCCGATCCTATCAGTCTCCTTCGATCGACCCGCGGCCTTCTGAGTCGAGCATGAACGATGGCTCAGCCTCTCTCTAAGACGGAGAGGAGTCTTGCCTCATAATCAAGAACAGAGTCTGTGAAAATCGCGAACATGTGAATCATCACTGTGAAGGTCCTCGCGGCAAACTTGTTCCCCTCGTTCTCTTCGACACTCACTTGGCTCCTGATCAACCTGAGGTCGATAACATTGCCATCAAGAGCAACAACCTCCAAGACGTTCTGATCAAGTAGATTCTGGCCGAGTTCCGTGAAAGGCGTAAACCGCATCTCCGCCCCGCGGTACTGCAAAGGCACAAAACTCAGGACCGTCCTCAGGTTGGTGACGTCGAACTTGTCCACAGCACCCATGACCGGCGCCAGCGTCAGATACATGACTAGGTAGAGTAGTCCACCAGCGACCAAATTCGCTACTCCCACTACAGTCAGATGCAACTGAATTAGTGCCACAGCAGGGACCGCGGCGACCAAGGCAGCGATGAGAATCCTTCCGCTTGCTTTCAAGTCTGGTAGAGCGCCGTACTTCATTGAAGTTTGGCGGATTCCGTAGACTGTCGATGCCGCGTTGGAGAGAATTTGTGCGACCAAAACCCCATACGGGCCCCAAGGCCAGGCAAGTGCCGGCCCCATCGGCAAGTAGACAGCCAAAGTTAGAATGCTCATCTTGACAACAGTCCCAGTGTCAGCGACCCCGTTGAGAAAACTCCCGAGAACCATGGATCCGATCGCCGTCAGAAGATATAGTGCGGATAGTAGTGCGAGGTACTGAGGGGCGAGTGTATAGCCGCGGCCGAACGTCAGGTAGACAAGATCTCGTGAGAATACGATGACAGCGACGGAAGCTGGGATCATCAGTAGTGATGTGTACTTGACCGCCAACACAAAGCCCCGCGCAAGGTCACTCTTCTGGTTCTTGGTATCCATCTTGGAAAACATGGGGAAAATTGCCGTTACGATGGGGTAGGCAAGAATTGCCATGAACGTGGTGAAGGTCCAGCTTGCGGCGAAATTCCCGATCTCCACGTTGTTTGTGAAATGGGCGAGGACAATATTCTGGTATTGAGCAAGGAACACGGAGAAGATACTAGCTAGGTACAGAGGCAGACCATAACCAAGTAGCGCACGTGTCTCCTTTGACGCATCTGTGCGAGTCGCAGAGCGGGCTTGTCTGGAGAAGAGGATTGATGCGCCTGTTGTTCCTGCGGCTGCTAGGGCCAATAGATATCCCGAGATCGCGCCGGTAATACCCAAGCCAACGAAGACAAGCGCCGGCCCAAGCGTGCCCTTCAAGATGGCTTGCATGATCTGAATGGCAGCACTGTACTGCATCAGATCCGTTCCAATGAAGGCATCGTTTGTCGCGTCGTAGATAGCTTGGAACACAATCATCAGCGCGGCGAGCTGTATGAACGGTGCTAGCTCCGGCCTGTTCAGCACGGTGGTCGCGATTACAGTCGAGCCGGCATAGCAGATGAGGAACGCGAATGTGCTCACCGCGAGTTTGAGCAGAAATCCAAGCTTGATCAGGCTGTTTGCTCGTGCGTGGTCGCCTTCGGATCTGGCCTTCGCTGGCAGTCTGACCAGCGCGGAGCTCATGCCCACATCCGAAAGAGCCACAAGGAGCATTGGAATGGCGACAGTCAAAGTGTAGAGGCCATAATTGAACGGTCCGAGAAGGCGTGCGACTATGATTGCGCCCACGGCCAGGATTATGGTGGAGGAGGTGTTTCCGATGAATAGGAATAATCCTCCACGAGCGGCCTTCTGAGCGATCGTGGTCAACTCGTCCGTCGACATGACGTTCAGCTCATGGACTCAGACACGTAGCGTGCATGATCGATGTGGTCGCCCTATAGCTCTTCGCGCCATGGACTACGACTGTGATGCTTCTGCATCTGACTCGCTAGTCAGACTTGGTACTCGTTTCCGTATTCCTGTTTGTTTTGTCCCCCGGTTTCTTCTCGCACTCTCAGCAAGAGCTTCGTGGCTTCCTCGCTTTGAGCACGCCCCATCGGGGCTTGACTGTATTCCGCTAACTCGAAGAGTTCAGAGAGGCGCTTGAAGGAGTCTTCAACATTGGGCGCCTTCTTCGTTACTCGATGGAAGTACTCCCAGTGTGTTTCGCTCTCATGGGGTTCCTCGTGAAGCTTCTGGCCTAACATGGCCTGTGCTAGGCGGTATGATCTTCTAACCTTCGCCGCATGATCATGCTCGGCCTCGATCAGTGAAATCAGACCGTTCACGGAATATTCTCCCATTTCGGGTGGATGCGCCTCCGGTAACGGCTTTTCTATCACAGGGAGTTGAACCGACGTTGGAGCTGCTAGGACGGGGATCCGTCGCTTCCTGATGACTCTGTACACTGACAATGATAGGAGCCCGATTACTACGCCCGATGCTATCGTGATCAGGGGAGTATTGAGGACGAAGACTGGCACGGTTGCTTCGGCGCCACTGATCGAGGGCTCATCTGGAGTGTATTTCACTTTTAGCAGGTGCCAACCGAAGTTCGTGCCTATTGGGAGCTGGATGGTGGATGAGAAGACTCCCTCGGCGTTTGGCATTTCAATGGCAGAGAATGAACCATCAAGGTACACTTTTGCCTGCCCATACTTCCATACCGTACCGTTGGTCAGCGTCACAGTTCCTTGGATCGTAACGCTCATCCCAGAGAACAACGATGTTCGATCAGCACTGAAGCTAACGCGAGTTTCGAGGAGTTCAATGCTAAGCGGCAGGCTCGCATTGGAAGGAGCGTATGCATCGCCGATGGCTGCGAAAGCGACTGTTACGTTGTGACTGCCGCTGCTGACACCCAATGGAATCGAGAATCCAAAATGGAACTGTCCGGTGCTGTTCGTGGTCGTGTTGCCGACAAATGCTGAGTCAAAGTAGATCGCGATCATCCTGGACTCGAGAGACTCGTTTTCTGGCAGACTCCAAAGCCGACCGGTCACTTGAACGGTATCGAGCGGTCGTGCATTCTTCGGATAGATCTCGGCCTCGAGGCTAGATGGATGATACGAGACTTGAATGAGAACCAATGATCTAGAGGAAAGGTAAAGCCCCGAATCGGCTGCTTCGGGATCAAATACGGCTTCAACAGCAATTGGGCCTGCAAGATAGCCCACGGGGAAAGAAATGGTTGCCTTGAACTCGCCATCGTAGCCCGTACTCGCAACGGTCAGGTTGTCGCCAAAGGTAATCGTAACACGTCTACCGATCAGAACTGATCCATTTTGAGTCTCAAGGGACCCGTAGACTAGCAGATCTTCCCCGATGAACACGTCGGTTCTCGAGGCATTCAGAATCAACATCGTTCCTACCGGACTCGTGACATTCTGTTGCGCTACCGGAAGCTGCCATACACTCAAGCCAGTAATCCCGTCGCGCTCCTGCATTATCGCCTGCGCAATCGCTATCGGCTCGCATTTGAAGAATGAGAGGCTGAGAAACAGCAACAGCGCTAGCGCAATCAGTCGCATTTGAAACCCCGATCGACAAAGTCACTCTTTCTAGGAGATAATGGTTTTCATGCTCTCATCGAAGCAGATGCTCGCAGCGACTGACTGCAAAAAAGTCACCGTGATCGCTGCTCCAAGCATCGTATTCCTTTTCGAAAGCATCAGTGGACGATTAGACGGTCAGGACAACCGGTTCTGGTTCCCTTTATCAGTCGTAATGATCGGCACCGAGATCGAGCATTATTCCGACGACCAACGAGGCCTCTTGGACGCCGGGGCTCCCACTGGATTCAGGCTACATTGACCCGCGGAGGGAATCCGCATTATCTGCGGACCTCAGTCCGCTCGCCCGGGTTTGTTCGAATCGGGCAAGGATCTACGATACCCGGCGATTACGGCGTGATGGCTAAGATGCTCTCTAGGGCACGTTTCTTGGAGTTCGCTATGTCTGAGTATTTCTGAAGCTCATAGTAGTCTTCCAAGAACTGTTTGCCCTTCTCGGTCGCGATGTAGCCCTTGTCCGGGCTACCGTGGACCTCCAGCAACTCGTAGTTCACGAGCATCTCTAGGTACTTTTGGAGGAGGTCGAAGCTGAGGTTGCCCAGGTACATGATCTTCGTCTTGCGGGAGCCCTCTTTTGCGATCTCGAGGATGTTCGCGGCTATCTGAATTCGGCTCCGGTACTGGCGCTTGCCGTTCACCACACGAATTCCCCGGTCTCTTTCCTCGAGCGTTCAGGCCAGGTATGAAAAGATGATTGTGGAAACCTTTTCTAGAACAATAGTCCATCTGGGAACCATTCACAATCAAAGGCGACGGTTTCGGCAACAAACACGTCGAACTGTCGGAACTAGACGCTGATCTTCGCTTTCGCCAGGCCGTCAGCGGCCGAGTTGAGAGCGAGCAGAGGAACCCATTTAGACCAAATGACCGGAAGAAGTATTCTGAGTCTGGCCATGCGTTCCTCCCTGAAGCGGATGATAGCCGCGCTCCTGCTGTTTCTCTTGTTTTCGAGCCTCCTCTACTTTCTCCTTCAGAATGCCTTCAGGTGACTCGGAGCCAAATAGCCAACCTTACGGAGAAGCGCGTCCTCTCAAACCCCAGGACGCTTGAAAAGAGAAGATGAGTGAAATATCACTCGAACCTTCCTGCGGTACTCAATGAGGCCTTTCTCGTCCGAGAACAACGGAGACACACCAGATAGTGTATACGGTTCTGGTAACTTGAGGGGTGGTTGAGTCACGATTTTCGGACTGTTAACTTGTGGGGGGCTTAAGTATGCCCTGACAGGCAGGAGTAGGTATGAGGCTGAGATCACTCGAAGCCGTCCTCATCGTATTGATTGTTGTGGCTTCTGTCGAATGGACTTATCTCGCATACTTACGAGGGATGATAGACGCACAACTCGCCGTAACACTCGTCGTTGTCGAGGCCCCTACTGAATTGGCCCTAGCATGGTTGATCTCTAGGGTATTGGAAAAACCGGATGAACTCGCTAGGAAATTCGCTGTCGAAAAACAGAAACTCGAAGAGATTGACCGACATAGAAAGGACATTTACGAGGCAATCATCGAGGGATGCGAACGCGACCTAGTTCTCCTGAAAAGGCTTATCCGAGTAGGACTAAGACAGACTTGGAATCTTTCCATACCCATTCGGATGTATCGGAATCCGATATATTCCCTATTAAATGGAAATGTGGGAAGGGGGAGAATGAGGATACGAAGATGTTGCCACGCTCAATTCCTCCATTGACTAAGGAGGAGTTCAAGGAGTTTCAAAAAGAGATTCAGCGTGAGCCCTCGAAAGAGCTAGTTGAGGCGCTCAAGAGGGCAAAGGCGGTCTATGAATCTAAGGCCCTGTAAAGAGGGCTGCCCTCTCTGCCGTTCATCTAAACGGATTCTAATAGATCCTAACATTCTGAGACCATCCATTCTCTCCGAAGAAGACTGTTGTGATAGATTTCACTGTAGAAGTGAGGGCATAAACAAGTTCATTCTATCTGAGGCTAAGGCATTCCAAGAAGAGATGCTGGGCACAACATACCTTTTTTCGTCTAATGGAGAAATCATTGCCTTTGTCACTCTACAAATGGCTGAGATCAAACGCGATTCACTCAGCAGGAAAGATCGGTTACAGATAGGAAAAGACCGCTATCCTGCCGTTCAGATCGGGCAACTTGCCGTTCATGTTGATTATGAGGATAACGACATTGGAACCCATATTCTAGATTGGAGTATTGGAAAGGCCATGAAAATCAGTGAACAGATCGGTTGTAGGTTTGTTGTCCTCAATGCCGAGAGAGAGGCGATGGCGTTCTATGAAAAATATGGATTCAGAATGTTACCGAAGCAAGATAGCCGAATCTATCCGTTCATGTTTCTCGATTTGCGTGTTCATGTTGGCCAATAATATGTTTCATTCTGTACTATCCTCAAATCTGAGGCACTAGCCCCCCTCAAGTTACCAGAACCTCCAATGACTCTTACTTTGGAGTGCAACAAAGTAACATACTCCTCACTGAGTGCTTTCTCATCTTCCAGGATAGTCTTCAACGCTTCCAACAGCGGCATACCGCTATGTAGTCCGTCTTTGATGGATCGAACATGACTCAGAGATTCTTTGTAGGCTTGCTCCATCTCGACTTCGCATCGAGCCATTGGCGGGGGGTAGACTTGGCCGAGCTTAGTCTAAAAAGTTCTAGAAGAAACGGTTCAAAGACGATGACACAAGCTAGCTAACACGTCCGACATATAACTGCCCAGGTTGCCGGAGAAAACGTCACTCGTTTCATGCCGGATGAAAAATCTAAAATCCTCGGGAGAACCAGTAGAATCGCTTTCTGAGACTTCACTGCTTTGCCTGTTTGGCTTTCGCTGCTTTCTCTGCTCGTCGAGGAGCGCCGAGGAGGGGCGCGATGATAGGAAGTACCCAACATGAAGGATAGAAGGAGGGGAGAAACATCATTAGAAAATCTCACTTGATGATAGCGTCGATTCTGCTGGCGGCGACCATAGTTCTCTCAGGGTGCACCATATCGTGGCCAGCACCATCACCACAAGTAGGCGTGTGTAACATCACATCCGCAAACGACTTCTACTACAGGAACAAACCCACACCAGTGATTATCACGGGGTCATTCTATAACCCTCTTGAGGCCGGCTTGGCAAATATCTATGTTGAGCTGTATAGTTACAATACTACAATCCGGGACTGGGTTGATCTCGGGACAATCTTCACCATGGAAGACATCTCGATTGCTGAAGGCGGCACTGCACCTTTCAGTTTCCAATGGGCATATACAAGAACTGCGGTAGTAACCACCTACGAGGTGCGGTGCAACGCGAATCACGAAAGCTATCCAGGCTATTACCCAACTGTGGGAGACTACATGTTTACAATCTGGCAGTCAAGCGGTGCCTTAACCGGTCAGGCAACGGCAGCCTTCCAAGCCATACGAAACGGTCGTGCCATGTTCACCAGGGCCGAGACATTCATAATCGCCTATCAGGCTGGACAAACCGAGGGCAAAATCCTACAGCCATGCGCACACATGGTCGATCTGAAGAGTGCCAAACAAGGAAAAATGACAGCGGATGAAGCAATATCCCTGGCACAGAGTATACTGGATCAGGCCGACAGCAAGCTAAACGACGCAACCATGGCCTTCAATCTAAAGGGCCCAGGATTAGGTGACTATAAGACAGCGTTTGCCCTAGCAAAACAGGCGAAGGATGACGCTGAATTGGCCAGAAAAATTGCAGAGCTAACCTTGAAGCAAATTGCGGGCACCGAGTGCGATCTCACTTGAGCAAGGGCGTCCTAATCAATCTAGATTGAAGTACCCAATCCTTATCTTCTTTTTCTGAGGAGAATAGTCCTATGCGTACGTTTGGCGTTCTTCTGCGATTGTCGGAGTTCTCCGGTTCCAAGAATCAGCGATCAGGAGGTCATAGACTGCGGGTCTTTGTGGTTCTTCTGGCCGTCTTGGTCCTTGTTCTGTTTGTCCTCTCTTTTCCGCCAGCTAGGTCTCTGGTGTCCGATTTCCTGTATACGTTCTTCATTTCGCCTCTCGGTCGTAGCTTCAATCCAGTTAACTCGGCGGTCTACGCGGTTGTGCTCTTCGTTGCGTTATACTTTGTCTCTCGCGCCTTGACGTTTCTGGGGGTGGAGGTTGATGGGCGATTCGTCCTTTCGGTTCTGCCCTTCATCTTCATAGGCTCCTCCATGAGAGCCCTCAGAGACGCCGAAATCCTAAACTCCATAATCTTGGTTACCCCGATCATCTACTTTGTCATATTCCTATACACGTTCGGATCGCTTCTGTTGTCCCTTCTCATCAGCAGAAAAACTGGAACATCCTTCTACTGGACGTTTTTGATGTTCGGCTTAGTTCCGGCGGCCTACCTTGCTTACCCGATAGTCCAGAACGTTGTGGATATCGAAAGTACATCGTTCATCTTGTTCTGTACGGCTATCGCGGCCGCAGTGGCTTTCTTGGCTATGCTCGTGGTTCATAGGTTCGTCAAATTTGAGAAGTTCGCCCTTGACTACAGCGTCGTTTCCGCGCACCTTTTCGACGCATCCGCCACTTTCGTCAGCGTAACGTACTATGGATACTCCGAGCAGCATTTTCTAGTTCGAATGATTACCTCATCTTTCGGAGCGGTGGCGTTTTTTCCGGTGGATTTCATAGCACTAGTGGTTGTACTCATAGTTTTGGAGCGTACGCTCAAGGGAGAGAAACAGTTGATAGGATTATTCAGATTAGCCTTGCTAATCCTAGGGCTGGCTCCCGGATTGCGAGACCTCTTACGTCTAGCGATGCTTGCGTGAACCGCAGAACAAAATATGGGCGAGCTAGGAATCAATGGCATTGACCGTTAGCTTGACCTAGCGCCTGCATTCGTGTTCTTGGTGCTGAACTACAAGTGTGTGCGCACCAAGAGACACACAGGTAAAGCTGGCGGTGAGCCTATCGTCTTCGAGAATAGAAGAAGATGAAGGCTACCGAGAAAGCACCCAGGATGACAACGTTCGTCCAGTCGCCTGTCCTGAAGAGTGAGGTCCTAGTATGACCACCGGGGGCCGACTCGATGGCCCAGGCCAGCATCACAGGGGGTTGGGAGGGGGGTCGGTGCTTAGGGTGGCACGATTCCACGGATTCCACGCGTGGAATTGGCCCATCTCTAACCCATTTGAAACAGAATAGCCACTGTTCTCTTTAATCAGAAAAATGAAAGAAAAAGAAGGGCCGAGAGTTCTCTTACGCTGATCATGGGAAGTCTACTTCGATGTAGCCGTTGGATTTGAGGGTCACAGTCTTCGTCTGCGTCCATGATGTCGACGATGCGGTTATGGTGAAAGTTGCTGCTTTCCCTGTGTACTTGAAGACGTACTGGTACCAGCCGTCTTCGTCGGTGTAGACGGTCGCTGAGACGCTTGGACCACTGATTGTGACTTTGGCGTTTGGTATTGGGGTCTTGTTCACGTCTGTGATTAGGCCTGCGATGCCCGGGTCTTGCTTGAGGGCGTTAATGCTCGTGACTATTTGTGTTTCATGGAGCGCGCCAACCGTGAAGCCGAAGGTGTAGGTACCTGTGACCGGAACCTTCTTTCCGACTCCCCAACCCGGTAAGCTTGCGCAGGTGCCTCCGGTCTGGCAGGTGGCGGGAGAAGTGCCAGTCGTCTTGGGGTCGCCACTCCATCCGTTGCTGCCCTTGAAGCCGTAGTCCAAGTGGATATCCACGTAGATTATGCCTGAGGCTGGCACGGGCCCGTTTAGAGTTATGTACACTTCGGTGAACCCTGAAGTCCCATAGTCACTAAGCGTGATCGCTAGGGCATTACTTGGTGTCTTAGACGGGGTTCCGGCTATCTTGAACGTGCTGGTTATGTCTGCGCCGTGCGATGTGAAGTCACCAGGCGTATAGCCGTCAAAGACACGAATGGGCTGCGAGCCTTGGGTTACGAATGGATACGGAACCAAGATAGTCAAAGTAACCGTGCCAGTCGCTGATCCTGTGAAGAAGACGACGTTGTCATGGAATTGGCCCGGATTACTCGCCGCCATCTTGAACGGGCCAGGCGAGAAGGGCGTGTAGATCAGGCGGAACTGGTTGTTCTTGAGTTCCGTAACTACACTGAACGAGGCTTGGTCAGTGAAAGTACAGGCGACATTTTCACCAAGAGAGACCGTCAAGCTTCCAGGCGTACCTGAGCTGCAACTGGAAGTGGTGAGCCTCCAACCTAGAGGAACAGTCTCCGTGACATTGTAGGTACCTGCGTTAATGGCGAAGAAGCCGGTGTCGCCAGTTCCGCTAGACGTAGTTATCGTTTTAGTCGCCAAGGTTGGACCCTTTACAGTGAAGTTAAAGGCACCATCACCACCAACCGTCTTCTTGACAATCTTGAGCTGAGGAGCGACATCATCATTCGTGATCGTGCAGGCCTTGACGTCACCAACAGCCAAAGTAATGGAGCCGCTAGAAGCACAGTCACCAGAAATCACAGACGTGTAACCAGTCTGCGAAGTCTCGCTGACAGTGTAAGTACCAGCGTTGAAACCAGCCTGAACACCAGACGAGACAGAAGTCTGACCAACGAATAATGGAAAGTCAGCGATGGCCTTGGTACCACCGTTATCGTTCACGACAACCTTAGTCACAGTCAACAGAGGCTGAACGTCATCATTCGTGATCCTGCAGGTCTTCACGTCGCCCGGCTGAAGCGTTATCGTTCCAGCTGCGCTGCAGTCTCCACCCCAAGCAGATGCCGTGTAGCCAGCGTGCGATGTCTCGGATACCGTGTATTCGAGGTTGGCAGTTAACGTGTACACTGTGCCGTTGGTCGCTGACGTTGTACCTATGAAGAGTGGAAAGTCACTGACTTGGAGCGTGCCACCGTTATCGTTGACAACTGTCTTCACTAACCTCAACGTTGGAGCGACATCATCATTCGTGATCGTGCAGGCCTTGACGTCACCAACAGCCAAAGTAATGGAGCCGCTAGAAGCACAGTCACCAGAAATCACAGACGTGTAACCAGTCTGCGAAGTCTCGCTGACAG
>Ga0315279_10001048_pt1 | contig 47828 bp, 38 predicted proteins | sample YL17G06_20_MG_FD_203694 | JGI IMG/M metagenome (GOLD analysis project Ga0315279, IMG submission 203694) | Sediment microbial communities from Yellowstone Lake, YNP, Wyoming, USA - YL17G06_20 | ecosystem: Environmental > Aquatic > Freshwater > Lake > Sediment | place: USA: Wyoming | collected...
GCGATATCCATCTCTTTCTGGGTTATTCGAGTTTCCGGTCTTCTGGCTGGTCCGCCAAAAAGTCTTTCAAAGCGCCAATTGGTCATCCGCATTCCGTTACAGTAGCCAAAATACTTCATATTTAACTTAAATGAGCCATCCTCTTTAATGTCTATTAGTTTACTAAGGATTAAATCCACATATTTAGGCTCCCCATATGGCGCCAACCCCATTAATTTATACTCACCTGAATTTACCTTAAAACCCGTATAATACGTAAATGCAGAATATAAAAGTCCTAAAGAATGCGGAAATCTTAAAGTATATAGAATTTCGATATTATTATCTTTTCCTATTCCAAAACTGGCAGTATCCCACTCTCCCACCCCATCCATAGTCAAAAATGCCGCCTCTTTAAATGGAGATGGATAAAAGGCACTTGCTGCATGAGACTCGTGATGCTCAGTAAATAGAATCTTTCCTTTATAATTCAATTCCTTCCTTATTAAATCAGGAATCCAGAGTTTTTGTTTAAGCCAGAGGGGCATTGCCTGAATAAACGGTCTTATGCCGCTGGGAGCGTGGGTCAAAAATGTCTCTAAAATCCTCTCAAATTTTATAAACGGCTTATCATAAAAAGCTACAAAATTTAAGTCTTTAGCAGTAATGCCGGCTTCTCTAAGACACAAGTTTATAGAATTTATAGGAAAGTTAAAGTCATGCTTTATGCGGGTAAAGCGCTCCTCCTGAACAGCAGCGATTATCTCGCCATCGCGCACCAGAGCCACTGCGCTATCATGATAAAAGCAGGATATGCCTAAGATATTCATAGTCTTTTATAAAGTGAGGGTTTTAATCTCCAACGTTTTACAGAAACGGCTGAGAGTTTCAAGAGTAATGTTCTTCCTGCCTTCCTCTATCCGGGAAATATCCGGCTGCCTTACCATCACCATTAAAGCTAGGTCTTTCTGGCTTAATCCGCGACGTAGCCGCGCCTGCCTGATTATCCAGCCAATTTTTAACGGCAAATCCGCCGGTTTCCCTTTCGGCTTCTTTTCTTTATGGCTGTATTTTTCTACAAGCTGCTCGTAAATCGTCTCCCACCAGTCCCGGAATTCCGAAGAACGGTTAATTTTAGCCCAATTATAACGTATCTTCGGCCAGATTTTAATGAATCCTTCTTTGGAGATTAAAGAAAATACCTCTTTCGGATTATCGCAACGGGAAAGCAGATTAATCATATAAGGAATAAACTTGGGATGCGCCGGTTGTTTGAGTATTCTAACGGCATCCTTTACTGCTTTGTCGTTTAAGTCCCAAAAATACTTTGTAATCTCCATCTGTCTACCCCCGGATTCCCTATTCCAACATTTCCCTGATAAACATTCTCATCTCACCTTCCAAATAAATAAGCATCTCCTTGCTGTCAAATTTCTTGTCGTAAATATCAAGGTCTAAAAGCGCAAGTTTTAACTCCTGCCGCGAGAATGTCCTGTACCAGTGCACCATTCCCCTCTGAGCCTGCCCAGGAACCTTTTTCAAAAATAAATGCAGTGGAACAATTTTCTTTGAAAGCATATAAATATCGAATACATCGCGCGCTTCTCTGCGCCCTTCCATTACCTGGCGTCCGGTTTCATCTTTTTCAACACGCACGCCGGTAACGGCGATTATTTTTTGCAGATATATATTCTCTGCGCTATATACGGGGACACCGGACATTCTTTTTATATTCGGCTTTTCAAAAAGAACATCTTCCACAAAGTCAATTTTCAACGGCCTATCGCTACCCGCAACCGGGATAGTATAAAACCTGACCTTTGCAGTGCTTACAGAGATAAATTCTGATTCCATCTTAAATCTCTTTTTAGTGCGTTTCTTAAATACCGATATCAATTTATCAATTTCGCCTAAATCATACTTTGGTGAAAAAAAATCCAGGTCCGCCGAAAACCTGTGGTGCAGATAATACAACTCAAGCGCGGTGCCGCCGGCCAACGCAAAACTGCCGGGATGAGCAGAGAACATTTTTAAAACATTTTCCTGTGCCTGCCGGATTTTCTGGTCCATAGGTTCACCTTATTTCTATAGTTTATAATCTATATCCATAATAGATTATAAACTATAATGCCGATATAGTCAAGAAGAAAATGTCTTATACCCTTTAAGCACCATTTTATGCCGTTAATCGGGAAGTTAAAATCGTGTTTTTTGCGCGTAAAGCGCTCCTCCTGAACCGCAGCTAAAATCTCTCCATCTCTAACCAAACAAGCAGCGCTATCGTGATAAAAAGCTAAAATGCCTAAAATTTTTTTCTTTCACTAAGACCTCTTTCCCCGAAAGCCGAATTTAAAAAATTATTTACATGGGATAATCCCGCGACTAATAAACTCTTCGCTTACGTAGGAAGCAATTAAAAAGTTACCCCTTTTATCCCGACGCCCCGACTTTCCGTCGGGTGTCGGGATTCCGTCCCACAGAACCCCGGGTTTTAGCCCGAAGGGACTCTATATAATCCCGCAATATCTGTCCATTTGCTCAGGAGCCAATCTTTATGTTCCAGACACCATTGAACAGTAATTTTAATTCCTTCTGTAAATTCTACCTTTGGTTTCCAGCCAATTTTGCGCCATAATTTTTGTGAATTCAACTTATATCTTATATCATGGCCGGGCCTGTCTTTGACAAACTGAATCATACTTTGCGGGGCTTGTAGGTTTTTTAAAATCAACTTTACTGCTTCTATATTCTGTTTTTCTTCACCGCTACCCAAATTGTAAATTTCTCCTAACTTGCCTTTCTGCAGAATTTTAAAAATCCCCTCTACGCAATCCGAAACAAAAAGCCATTCCCTTACATTTTTACCGTCGGCATAGACAGGTATTTTTTCTTTTCTTAATATTTTCAAGATAGCTAAAGGAATAAGTTTCTCCGGATACTGCCAGGGCCCGTAATTGTTACAGGGCCTGACTATAATCGCCGGAAACCCATACGTTCTCATATAGGCCTTGACCAGTAAATCCGCTGCTGCTTTAGAGGCGGCATAAGGGCTATTGGGTCTAAGCGGTGAATCTTCAGAAAAACTTCCTTTTTTAATTTCTCCATATATCTCATCACTCGAAATTTGAATAAATCTCTTTATTTGATATTTCATTGAGACATCAAGTAAGACTTGCGTTCCCCTGATATTTGTCTCTAAAAATGGTGCGGCATCCCGTATGCTTCTGTCCACGTGCGTTTCGGCAGCAAAATTTAAAACTACATCCGGTTTTTCCTTACCAAAGATAAACTCAATTTGTTTTCTGTTGCAAATGTCAGCTTTATAAAATTTATATCTTCCTTTTATATCATTTAATCTTTCTAAATCGCCGGCATAGGTTAGTTTATCAATAACTACAAGGGACAGTCCTCTTAGCTTTGAAGGTCCTTCGCTTCGCTCAGGATGAATCCCTCGAAGTTGACGCAAGGATTCAGGACAGTCCCTTGTAAGGAACCTTACGAATTCGCTACCCATAAAACCTGCGCCGCCGGTAACTAATATTTTAGATAACCCTTTATGCATTCTTCTAACACCTCATTTATATTTCTAATCTTAAAACCCGTTCTCTCCAATTTTCTCGTAGATAGCACTAAATTAGTCCTTACCAGGCCCAGCTTCTTAAAGTCTATGACTTCATATTCAAATTCTGGAACGTATTTTTTATAAATCTCCATAAGTAAAGAATAATCTAAAGCGCCTTTATTTACTACGTTGTATATTCCTTTGGCATTTATTTTAATCAGGTGTTGTAAAGCCCTAATAAAATCAGGAATATAGGTAACCGAATTGGACATATCAATTACTTTTTTGTAATTAACCAGTTTGGTAAGGAGATTTTTGGGATGGGGCCGGTTATCCAAAGGTATCCTTGGCCTGACTATTAAAATATTAAATTTGCTGCATAAAACCTCCAACGCCCTTTCAGAGTAAATCTTAGTGCGGCTGTAAAACAAATCAAAAAAATCAGGAATTTTTTCTTCTGGAATGGGTTTGTCTTTCTTGTAATTAAAGGTATAAATACATCCGCTGCTGATATGCACTAGCTTAATTTTGTTTCTTAAAGCGGCCTCTGCCAGTATAATCGGCACAAAGGTGTTGGCCATTAGGGTTTTATCTATATCCAGTTCGCAATCATCAACATTCCTGCCGGTATGGCCGATGCAATTAATTATAATCATGGGCCTGGACTTATTAATCAACCTCTGGGCATCGGGAAAAGAATATATCTTCTGCTCCGATATATCGCAGTCAAATGCCTCCCTTATCCTTTCGCCGATAAAGCCCTTGCCTAAGATAAGTGTTTTATGCCTCATCATGCAATATTCTTTTTAGATAATCGCCGTAGCTTGTATTTATACGCGCTGCTAATTTCTTTAATTGCTTTCTATCTATATATCCTGCGCGGTATGCAATTTCTTCAAGGCAGCCGATTTTTAATCCCTGCCTTTCCTCTATGGTCTTTATAAAAATGGAGGCATTGATCAGAGAATCATAAGTGCCTGTATCCAGCCAGGCATATCCCCGGCCTAATAGTTTTACCTTCAGCCCCCCTTCTTTTATGTATTCATTATTTACATCCGTAATCTCCAGCTCTCCTCTTTTAGAAGGCTTGAGTTTCTTGGCAATTTTAGTTACCCGATTATCATAAAAGTATAAACCTGCTACCGCCCACTTTGATTTTGGCTTCTTGGGCTTTTCTTCAATAGAAACCACATTACAATTCTTATCAAATTCAATCACTCCGTAACGTGCTGGATCCGTTACATAATATCCAAAAATAAATGCGCCCTCTTCTAACGCAGATGCTTCTTTTAATATTTCAGTAAGGTTATGCCCATAAAAAATATTGTCTCCTAAGATCAGGCAGACGTTATCCTGGCCGATAAATTTTTTACCGATAATAAAACTCTCAGCTATCCCTTTGGGCTGCGGCTGGGCGGCATAAGAAATCTTTATTCCTAAATCCCGGCCACTTCCTAATAAATCTTTAAACCTCGGTATATCAGAGGGCGTTGAAATAACCAGAATATCCCTTATCCCAGCTAACATCAGAACCGAGAGAGGATAATAAATCATCGGCTTATCATACACCGGCAACAACTGCTTAGAAACGCCTTTAGTGATAGGATAGAGCCTGGTGGCTCTTCCTCCTGCCAGAATTATACCTTTCATACTTTTCCTTTCTTATAAGAAAAATAAAGAACCAGAAGCGCAACTAAGGAAACCAATGTTACGGAATTAGCTGCGATTATAATTGCGTCTTTTAAATATAGCCCGTATAAAATCCATAAAGAAACACCCGAAGAAAGCTGCAGCAAGGTGACTAAACTCATATCCCTGGCAGATTTAGTTTTTAATATCTTAAAAATCTGCGGGAAAAAGGAAAACATGGTAAGAGTTGCCGCAGTTAATCCGATTATTTTCCAGAGCATCTAAAAAGGGATGCGTAACGGTTCTTCATTTCTTATCTTTCTAATTTCAAGGAAAAGTTTCATTAATGAAACTTTTCCTTGATTCTTCGGCAATGTGCCGAAGAATCTGATATACACCATAAAAAACGCCTCTTGCCTACCTTTAAAATCCCTTCGTTACTTATTGGAGTATCTTCTTTATTAATACCTGTTCCGTCGTTTTTTAAGAATTCTTGAGTCAGCAATCTAAGCATTAGTACTAATAATATCTATTTATTCTGGCTTAATTATTTAACCGTTTTGCCAAAGTTTCATCCAAATGCGAACCAATAAACCCCATTCCACCAGTAACCAAGATCTTCATCTGTCTATACTTTTCTTTTAGTTTCAATATTTAATAGAATTATTTTCATATCATAATTTACTTAGTTAGATACTTAGGTATCTTTTTATAAGTAAAAACCTTATAAAATAAGCCGAGGTTACTCTATGCTAATAAGCCTTAAAGTAATAGGACCGATATTTGTTATTACCTTAACCAAAATTATTGTTTTAGATGGGTTATTTAAAAGCCAAAGAGTAATGGCAAGACTATGACGCGGGCTTTTATCACGCCTCCTAACCTCGCCGCTCACGACCCAGATGCCAATATTTTTATCTTCGATTACATATTCTTCTTTTTTTATAACCTTAGCAGATAATCGATAATTATTTTGATTTGTATTTATATTTATATCAAATTCTTTTCCTAATTCAAAATTCTGATGCTGGATATAAAACATCGCAGAAAGCGGATCCTGCGTATGAGGTAGAATTTGTCGTTTTATTCCTCTTAATTCCATAATATTATTATCCTGGTCATATAAAATTTCCTTTTCATCTCTCGGCTTCTCAGGAAGTATTAAAGTCTGACTAAATCTTAAGGAATGTAGTTTATTTTTATCGATATACGAATCTACTCGAGCTTGAGCATTAAAAAAAATAGAGAGTAATTTTGAAACATTAGCCTTTGCTTCTAAATGATAAATCTGTTTTCCTTGATAAGAATCGTCTCCTTTATTTCTTAATTCTGCTTCACCCATACCAAAAAAACCTAAATAATTTGCTTTAAATCCCATAATCTTTCCTTCAATTGTTAATCTGTTTTTTAGATCAAGATTCTTAATAATAGATTGGGGGGCATTTTTATTTAACTGTATTAAAATAAATAAAACAAACACTAATATCAAGATTATAACAATAAAGAAAAGTGTTTTTTTGACCATGTCTCCTCCTGATTTTTTTGAAATTGTAGAACCATTTCTTTTTTGTTTTAAACTATAGTTAAACCTTAACTAAAATAAATCATTTTTATCTATTTATTTGATATTTGAGGCTCAGAAGCCGTGGCGATTACTTCATAAACATCAATAGGGCCGGTTCCTTGAGTACATTTTATTTTATTTTGAGAGCACTCTTGAGCTGGAAAACTTTTAATAAATTTCAATCCGACATTTTTAGGTATATTATTTAAGTCTTCTATCCATTCAATTAGCTCTGTATCTAAATAATCTTGCTTATGTACAAGCACGTATTTCACCCCCAGCCACCTCAAAACCTCTGCAGTGTGAGGCTCAGATAACTTAATTATCGTATATGTAACCTTATTGGCATAAGTCCCTGGAATTGTAGCGTTAATAATCCTTTTCTCATGCTTTGTCTGATAAAATTCGTACATTACATTTTGACTATCTTCATCTAAAGGATACTCGGCAATAACAATGTCTCTGGGTTGTTCTTTAAGCCAATAATAAACTTGTGGAACTCTTGAAACATCTATAACTTTAAAGGGTGGAAAATTTAAAAACTCAAATAAGACTAAGGATGAGAACAAACAGGTTAAAGCAATCTTTGATTTATAGGTTTTAAATTTCCCTAAAATAAATTTTAATCCAAATCCTGCTAATACCGTTACCGCCAACATAACCACAATGCCAAACCTACAATACGCACGATACATGGGTAGAATCTTATACATAAAAAATGAAGGCATATAAATCTTAATCGTCCCTATCTTCCACCAAGGAGGTTGAGAGAAAAACCAGGCAACAATGGCCAAAACAACAAAAAAACCGATATAGAAATCTTCGTTTTTGACTAATAGCTTATAATGACTGCGCCTTCCTCTCCAGCTCTTAACTGCTATGAAAGCCAAGATGAGTGGAACCCATCCTAAATAAAGGGTGTGTTCGGTAAAAATATTTCCATAAAGATTATAACCCATAAATAATTGTGTGAATTTACCGAAAATTGGATGAAAACTAGAAGGCAGAATATAACTTAAAGGCCTCGCTGATTGCGAGAATAGGTCTTCAAATGGCCTATAATACAAACCCCTAGCTTCTGCTGGCACTCCAAAGATAAAATTTCTATAAAAAATATAATTAAATGGCAACGTGATTAGAAAACTAAGAATTACCGAGATAGTAAATAGACTAAAAATTTTATTTTTTTGCTTCTCTTCTCTATTTATAAAAATAAATGCTAAAAACAAAATTGTTGTAATAATCATAAAATATGCATAGGTATAATCCATAGAAACCACAAAGAAACTGAAAGTGATTAATAATATATTTTTGAAAATTTTTTCTTCTTTAAGTTTAAATAAAGCTAAAATATACAACGGCATCCACTGTATCTGTGCTAATCCAAAGTGCTGCCAACTTCTTGCAAAATGATACGGACAAAAAGCATAAATAACCCCCGAAAGAAAAGCAGCAAGAGAATTATTGAAAATATAATTTACCAAAAAATACATAAATAGACCGGACAATAAAAAACTAAGAAGTATATGGAAATTGTAAGCAAAAGCTTCATTTTTAATAATCGAAAGGCCTTTGATAATAAATAATCCTATAGGATAATTTAGGGTTTCTACTTGAGAATTTCCAAAAGGATAAGCGGCAAAATTAAAATTATTCAAATTAATCTTTTTAATAAAGGCGTACTTTAACTTCCAACCTTCCCAGAGCATATTATACGGCTCGACTGTATCAAAAGTACCTGGAATATGAGTATCCATCTTAAATACAAAAGGGAAAGTCATTATTGCTGTTAATACTATAAAGAGTATCGAAACAACGATAATTATTTTCATCGCTTATATGTCTTTAGCTTTTGCTGACTTAGTAATTTTAATAACTATTCCTGTCAATAAGCAAAAAAAGGCAAGATAAGAAATCCAGTGAGCGATTGTATACAATTTAAAAATGAGAAGAATCATACAAATTAATAATAAGAAAATAAAAGCAGAAATTAAATATTGGTCAGTAAATCTCTTAAAATGCAGAATTAATTTTATAATATAAAGATTCAGATACGATTCTTTAATTTCACCCAATGGTAATTTTATAGCACGTGAAAGGGGCTTGATTGACTTAATTATAGAAGGATTTAAAATAAGCGTTTGGGATTGCCTGAAGATAAACTGGCAAAACAAAATAAAATTTGTCAAAAATAATATACATATGCTTAATCCCAAAAAGGCAGAATGAGACAGGATGATCCGGTAGGGAGTAAATGAAAACAAAAAGATAAAAATTAGAAGTGAAAGGAATAAGCCAAAATTAGATAGGCAATATAGAAAGAAAATTTTGCCGATTTTTAAATTTGAAAAGACATATTTTACTATAATATAAAAAATAACCCATAAAAAAATTAGAATAATATATGTTAAAAAAGTAACGGCGATGAATCTATCGGGTTTAAATTTTAAAAAACGCGATGACTTAAATATAACTAAAATATTTTTTGAATCACTCGCTCCACAAAAATTCTTAATTCTTACACTGTAACTTTCATTACCTATGATGTCTAATATATTTTGCTCTTCATTTACCAAGCTTTCGTCAACCTTTATATAAGTTTCTTTTAATATACCTCTTTCTCTAAAGCAAAATGGATCTACTTCTTTAGAATTAAAATATACTCTTTCAGGATAACGAAGGCCCCATATCTTTATTAAATATGTATCTCTTTTGGGAAGTTCGACTATAAGCTGTCTTTGTATATTCTTAAACTTCTTGTTAAACTCATCTATCTTAATTACAACAAAATAATTATATAAAAAAGAAAATATCAGGCTATAAGCCAAGATTACCAGTAAAAAAATTATAATGTATTTAGTTCTAAGCACCCGCGGCATTTCCTTTCTTAAAGAAGGCAGCGATAATCAAATAGCCAATACAGCAGATAAGGGTTGTTGCTGCAACAATCAACCCAATATTAAAAAGATACTGCGGCCAGAAATATAAAACAAGATTAAATTCCTCTGGTAAATTCAATTTCTTTGTATCAATATACCAACCATTAGCATAAAGGTTTACAAGAAAATGCTTATCGGTCAAAGGCTTGCTAAAGATATATTTCAAATCAAATGGGTTAAATTTAAGCTGATACCTTGCTTCTTTGGCGCCAAGATTTTTGTCTTCTTTAATAATATCATAACCTTCTGATGCTTCTTTACTCAGGTAAATTTTCCATTGCGGATGAAAACTCTCCAAAAATACTAACCAAAAAGGATTCCTGGCTCCTTTTACCTGCACTATGTATTTTGTCTGATTAATTTTTTTAAATATAATTTCTGGCTCCTGAATAGGAGATTCCATACTATCCTCTTCGGAAACCGCTTCAACGAAAGCCCACTCAGTCTTAAACGTATCATTCTCCAATAAATTAATCCTGTGATTACCCTTTTGCAGTTTACAATTACCCAGATTAACAATATCATCCTCAAATATGTCCCATGACTTATTATTTATCTGCGAAAATTTGAACTCCTGTTGGTCAATATTCAATATAGGCATATTTAAATTATTAAGTTCTGATAAAAGATTTCTTCTTAATTCATCGGTTTTAATAATGCCGGGATATTTTCTAAAGATTACAATATCGTCCTTTATGTAGAAAGTATGCCAATCATCCTTTCCGATATCATCCTTTTTATTAAGTTGAAAAATAATATATCTTATCTTCTCGATATCTGGGCTAAATTTACTAAGATTAATTTCTCTTTTCTGAAAATTATTTTCCGCAGATAAATCTGCAAGCCCTTGTTTAGGTATAAATATTCTCTCATCAATAGAACCATTGCCATCGTTATCTAAACCAAGCAGAACATTAATCTCTTGCACATCGGGTCGCTGTAACTTATACCAAAAGGTAAGAAAAGAATTTCTGTCTTTGTTCTGTCTAAGTATTTCAATAGGTAAATTTAACTCAACAAATTCTTCTCCTCCTTCTTCTTCTTCTTCTTCTTGTTTAAATAAGTATACGCGCCGCTGTTTTGGTATTATGGAATGCTCTAAAGTAAAATTACCGCCTTTTTCTATATCTTTCTTCTTACTATGAAAGTAAGTATTAATCATTATAGTGTCTTCTTTAAGAAAAGTATCATAACTCTTGCAATTTACTTGGCCAATTACTAAATCTGATATTTTATATTTTAGTATCGGCATAACGATTGATTTATTAGAAAAGAAGCTAAAATTCTTCAATCTTAAGGTATATGAATCATCGTCTATAATAAATTCTTTGTAAACTTCTTCTCTAATATCCCTGTCTTTACTCCAACAAAGAATAAATATACGCTTTAGTTTAAAAGAAGGATAATACTGCCAGTCATTATCCGGCCATTTATTTCTGGATAATTCAAGAACGTTTATACCCCGAAAGCCTTCAGGATTAAGATAGTCATCAATTTTACCGTCGTTATTGTAATCTATTCCCAAAAATACATCTAATCTTTTGTTATGTTTTTCAAACTCGTAAGTAAAATCAAGATAAGGGTATTCTTCAAGATCGATATCTAAATCTCTGCTCATCAAGAATAATCCATCATTTTTTTTGATATCAGGATAAACTAGGACATTTAAGGCTTCGGCTTCTGCGGCAAGAGCATACCTTGGTTTTGGGATTGAGCAAGAAAAGGGATTTAATGTTTTAACTTCAAATCTAACATCATTTTTTAATCGAATAAATAAGTTTTTTGTTTTTTTAGAAGAGAAGGTTTTTATATTGCTTCTCTTTGAAGCACAAAAGACAATCTCATTTATCCCCGGCATTAATGAAATATTATCCATTACAAATTTTTTTGTAAATTCTGCTGAACAACCATCATTTTGTGTTGGAACAACTATTTTTTCTTTAAACTGCCCGTTAACATATATGCGTAGCGTAGTATCTTTTTTAAAGGCGTTAGCGAAAAAGATAAGTTTAGTTACCGCGAATTTATCCAAGGGATTAATAACCAAAATTTTTGCCCCATCATGAACCCAGTAAAAATTTTGTTTTAAAAATAAATTATCTTGGAAGATAACAAAGGGCGGTAAATTATCTTCGGTTGTTAATAATCCAAATTTCCAATTTACAACTTCTTCCTTCCAATCAATTTTTTCTTTCTCACTCCAATAAGACCTTTCAAAAGTATCTTTTATCTTAAGCCTTGCCTTTAAGTTATAAAGTCGTGCCTGCGTAACTGATTCTAATGAATTCGTGTCTGGTTCTTGCGCTAATACTATAAATTGACAAAGAAGTAAATAATAAAAAAGAATAAGTAAAAAGTTTCTCTTTTTTTTCATTCTAATATAAAATCAGAGCTTCGTGAAAAAATATAGGAAAGATTGACTTTTGAAGACCTTAGCTTATCATAAATGATATTTTGGGCTTCTAAACGGTCAATCTTATCCACCAGCAATATTATTATTGATGGAGCCTTGGATTTATCATATGCGGCATCAATCTGAAGTTCGACCTCATGTTGACCTGTTTCTAAGCCTAATTCTCCTAACTTCAGATATTTTATGTAATCTTGTTTCTTGTTTAAATTTAAATTCTCATTATCCGCAATTTCAAGTTCAAAAACTACTTTTTTATCAATTCTTATCTTAATTGGCTTATATAGAGAACGATCTATCCAAAGTTCATAAGTCTTGCCTTTATTTATTCTTACACGTTGGGTAACCCTATTCTGGGAGATACTAACAGGAATCTTAATAGATTCGGCGAATTCAATGCCCAAATCTTTAAGGCTTCTATCTTGCAATATAAAATTATCTGCATTCAGTAAACTATCATCCATTCTTGAATTTTGCTCACTAATCGTTATAAGTGGTCTTTTTATATTTAAGTAGTCTGCCTGAACGATAACAGGTAGAATATCATTGTAGTTACCTGCGATAAAAAGATAATTTTTGAAACCAGTATATAAATGCGGTATGTAATTAGATACCTCATATATTTTACTTTTGCCTTTGAAACGAACAAATTGAAAATCAGTGGTATTTTCAAGAAGCTGGCCGTAGTATTCAGAAGGTAGGCCAAACCAATAATAAATACAGAACTCATCTCGAGGCGCAAATGGCACAATTACATACTTAATAGAAAGTAACCGTAAGATTTTAAGGCTAAAAGACCGACCAAGAGATGAGGAATATCTTTCTGGATAACTTTTGCTTAATGGGGATAATATGCCTCTATCTAAGTCTGATATTGCCTGAAGGCCAGGATGTTGGCTAGAAGAATAGCCAAATCGGTAAAATAACGGCAGCCATAAAATGCGAAAAAAATCAGGTTTAGAATCTAAAAAGGATTCTAAATACGCAGATTCTTCTGGCACAGGACGGGGATCAAATATTCCCGAATAATGTAATGTGCTTAGTGGATTAACGGGAAAGATTATGAAGAAAACAGCGATTGATACAGCAAATAAACTTATTTTAATAAAACGCGAAGGAAGATTTAAATGACGCTTTAACCAAGCAATGAATTGCTCTACGGATTGACGTTTTATCCATTGATCCACAAAATAGCCAACTAATACTGCATACGAAAGGGGTAAAGGCGTGGCCCATTTACCTGGCTCACGGAACATAAAAAAGCCGGGAAAATGTAAAAACATCCAAATATAGAATTCGCCAAAAGGTGGTTTAGACCCTTTAGTTAAGAATATAGATATCAAAACACTTAATCCAAAGAATAAAATCAACCGAGTCTTTTTGTTTTGCCTATAGAAAATAAAAGGGCTGAATGCTATTATGGGCAGGAATAAAAACTGGGGACTTGGCCCTGAGCCCCAATTTGTCGATTGCATTCCTAAACCATTTAATATAGTCCCCTGGCTTAATGTTCGCACCCAGCTAACACTATTATATCCTTCAGGTAAAAGAGATGAAGATACTCCTGAAGTCTTTTCAAAAAAAAGCGGAAGTAACCAATAAGAATGGAATAAAAAAATCAAAATCATTGAAACAAATAAAGTTTTAACAATCGAATCTAAATTACAACGGACATCAAATTCTGTAAAAATAGAATAGAATAAATATAAAATACAGAAAAAGATTGTTACATAAGCTATGCGAACTTCATAAACTATCTGTAAGGAAAGCGATAAGGCGAATAAAATTGCATGTCTTAACCTAGGTTGCTGCACTAATTTAATGAATGTAGCAAGCACAAACGGAGCAAGGGCTATACCTAAAGCAAGAGTTGTTACAGTAGCAACGAAGAATACAAATGCGTTTAAATTAAATACGATAATCGCTGTAGCAGTTCCTAATAAACCAAATCCCAGCGTACGCGCTAAATACCAAGGTGAAAATATCAAATATAAGACGAGAGGGCCAAAGACAACCACGCGCTGCATAATAGAGGAATCCCAATGAAAAATCCGGAACAAAAAACCCTGGAGCGCTACTAATGAAAGCAACGGGCCAGCCGTCATCTGTTCTTGGCCTAAACCAGCACCACCATTCCATAAGGTAAAAGAAAAGTCTGACCCGCCACTTTTTGTGCCATAAAACCAATCCCCCCAAGTAATGGCACCGGGCATAATCCAACGCCAGTATAATCCTATTACCAATAAGATAGAGATAATAAGTGTAATATTTTCAATCCACATCCATCTACTTAAAGCCTTGTTATTCTTGTATATCTTATTTTGCCTGTCCATTTCAGAATTTATTACTAAATTTTTTTATATTGCTCTAAAATTAACGGATCGTCTTTAATCATATGCTGTTTTTTATATTGCAACTCCCATAGTTTTGCAATCTCAAGGAAATAATTAAAAGCGCTCATTACTGCCACTATAAAACCCTGCATTCCATAGCGGTACATCTTAGCAAAAAAATAGATGGAAAAAAAACCTACCAAAGGCCGATATAACATATTAAACAAGTTTGCTCTTTTTACAGGGTGTCTCCAAAAAAATGCATTTGGATGGTTCGCAAAAACTGTTTTTGCATCGCGCGATGTATAAAAATTTATTTTATTTACGCTATCTTCAATACCGGGAGAGGCCCAATGTAACTTAAAATTCCTTAAGTATCCTATCTTGCCATTTAGTTTTATTGTCTCATGTCCACCTATGCATGAATACCGCCAAGGCCCTCTCCTAAAAAGATACAATGGTCCAGGTCTTTCTTCCATATAAATACCGTAAACATAATTCTTTCTCGGTATATGATAACCAACGTATTTCTCATTTTTTACCGTTGTAATAATCTCTTCTTTTAATGACTGTGTAATCCTTTCCGTAGCTCCAATACATAAAATCCAATCCGAAGTTGCTTTACTTATACCGATATTTCCCCTTATGGGCGCATCTGAGCTATCTTGAAAAATCTTTTGTGTATACTCTTTAGCTATTTCTATGGTATTATCTGTGCTAAACATATCTACAATAATAATTTCATCGACCCATCCTTTAATTGACTCTAATGAACCGCGAATAAACCTTTCTGCATTATAAGTTATCATCACTGCAGATATAGTTTGTTTTTGGGACATATCTATCTCTCCTGAATAAAATTATCTTAAATTATTTATTTTAAAAATAAGCTTTCTTGTGTACCTTCCCAGTTATCAATGCTTTTAGAAAATCTAAAATCCGTTCCAGCATATCAAAATGAAACTTAATAAAACTAAGGTTGTTATCTCTATATTTGAAAATAGTAACCTCCATCTTAAAAAACATCTCAATAAGCTTCCATTTACTGAACTCTGAATGCACGGGTGGAATCTTTGCGCCTATTGAGCGAACGATAATTCGCTCCTCTAATGAATAATCTTTAGTCTCGATAAAATTTGCCGTAAAATGTCCTCTCCTGTGCGATTTCTCAATTAGCTCTTCATCGACCTCTTTCCTTATCATATCATAAGCTTCGGTGGACGGATAAGGCGTAAAATAACACCAAGCAGTGTATCTCCAATTAAAACCCATACTGTTGGCAAATTTTATTGATTTAATATCCTTTTCCATATTCGCCCCGGGCAGGCCGATAATAAAAGAGCCGCCTAAATGGACTTTATATTTTCGCAATAATTTTATCGCTTTTACAATCTTATCAAAACTCTCGCCTTTTTTTATGCTCTGGAATATTTCCGGGTCGGCTGACTCTATGCCCATACCTACTTCATAAAGCCCGGCCCTTTTCATTATGCTTACGTTATCTTCATCCAGCTTATCGGCCCTGACCCCGTTTCCAAACCTAAGACGCATTTTTATATTTCTTCTCAGGATTAATTCCATAATCTTCATTACCCGCTCTTTATCCAGCAGAAAATTATCGTCAAAAATTTCTAGATTTCTGGTTTTATATTTCTTTAAAGCCATTTCTATTTCATCCACTACATTCTCCGGGCTTCTGAACCGCCATTTTTTGCCGGAAATTTTAGGGCCCGCGCAAAAAGTGCAGGAATATGGACACCCGCGACTAGTCATTATGGGGTAATATTCCATTGAGCAATTATTCTGCTTAACCGACTCAAAATACTCATAGGTGGGAAAATCTATAGCGTCAATATTATCTATCCTTTCACCAGCAACGCAGTCTACCGAGCCGTTATTTAACGTTACCCCAGGAATAAAAGACAGCGCTTTCGGTTCGTGAATATTATCTATAATTTTTGATATAGTCCGTTCGGTTTCGCAGGTTACGGCGAAATCAACTAATTCACTAAAATCTCTCAGAAGCCTTCGGCAATGCAGAGTCACATGCGAGCCGCCTATAAAAATTTTGGAATACGGATAAACTTCTTTTACCTTCTGGAGCACCTTAGGTATAGCATGCATACTTCCTACATTCAAAGATATGCCTATACCGTCCAGCTCTTTAGGGTCAAAAGCCTTTTCTATAATTTCGCCCCAACGGCTTCCAAAGTTATTTAAATCAACTACTTTAAAATTGCAGTTTGAATTTTTCTTAAGCGAAGCAGCAATATAGCCAAGGCCTGTATTAACTATTTTTGAATATGCGCCGGGTGGATCAATGAATAATATATTACGATTCATATTATTTTTTCATCTTCTTTCAAAACAGAAGCTATATAAGCCAAGTTTAATTGAAAAGTTCTTATCAGCGGATTTAAATGTATTAATAGAATGTTAATTTTGTACCTCTCTTTATAAAAATTATCTACATTTAAACCTTTTTCATTACCAGTACTATAAAATTGCCTAAATAATCATCAAAAATTGAGCTTTTTTCATTAATCACTTTATAGGTCAATAGTTTAGATGGCTTGTTAAATAACTTACCTAAAACAACTCGTGCTGGCACAAAAAGGTTTGTATAAAAAGTTCGGTAAAATGACCCCCCGAAAATCTTATATCCCTTAACTTCAGGAAAACTCTTTGCTATATTAATCAGCTCCCATCTTGAAAAAGGAATCTCTGTTCCTAAGATCCATTTATTTGTCTTCTCCATTAAATATTTCATAATTCTGTACGGAAAACACCACGCATTTGGGACGGCAACAATTGCTAAGCCATCAGATTTAAGCACATCGAGATGAACCTTAAAAATATCTCTTCTTTTTTTTCCCAAAAAATGTTCTGCCACACCGCCAGAAATAGAAATATCATAGTTATCTCTAAAATTATCTGGCAAATTAAAAATATCTCCTTCTACAAAACCTGCTTTTATACCATATAACTCAAAAATCTTCCTTGCTCTTGATATAGCTTTTTTGCTGAAATCAACACAGGTAATTTTGGCTCCAGAAATCCCTAAAAGTAAAGAATCAATCCCCTCTCCACAGCCTAACTCAATAACCTTTAGCCCGGAAGCTTGCTCTGTTATTAAGCTATTTACCTTACGATACTGTAGAGTATGCCTTGCATGCTCTACTCTCTGCTTAATATATTCCTCGCTGATATCTTCAGACCAGACATTTTCCCAAATATCTAATGAAATTGTCTCTTTATTCATTGCGGTTAAATTTTACGTATCTTAAAGTAAATAAAACAATCCCGAAAAAAATAAATTATAAATAAAATAAATTTTAATTTTAGCATATAATCAACACATTTGGGCATTGTACCATCTTCCCCGAAACAATTGAACAGTTTTTTATAAATTGGGACTAAAAAATTAAAACCCCTTTTATATGCTACAACTTCATAACTTTTAAGGTTTTTATTTTTAAGCTTAGTATCTGTATAATAATCTGTTACAACTTTGTTTTGGTCTATCAATCCTTGCTCTGAACACAAGTCAAAAAGCTTGGTCCCTCGATATGGAAAAAATATAGTAGATTGCACCAAATCAACCCCAAAACGAGCATTCATCTTTATTGTCTCTAAGATAGTATCTTTTGTTTCAAAAGGCACCCCCACCATATTAAAAGAAGTTACTTTCAAACCCGCATTTTTAAGCAGGGAAAAAGCATTGCCCAACTCTTCTTCCGTAATTATCCTATTTAGAACCTTATTTCTAAGGTATTCATTACCACTCTCAATACCTATTAAAACCGCGCGGCAATTTGCGTATTTTAATAATTCTACAACCTCTTTTTTCACCAAGTTGGGTCTTAAATTACAGGTATAAGGCAAATTTATTTCTTTTTTATATTTAACTGCAAACTCTTTAAACCAATCCATTTTTAAAGGCAGAATATCGTCGTGGAATATTAATGACTGGGCAAATGTGTATTTACTCAATGTTTCCTTGACTTCACTAATAAAAAAATCTACGCTTTTAAACCTGACATAACCCCCGGTGCCATAAACATTATTTAATGCCTGATTGCAGCAATAGGTACAACTATAAGGGCAACCTCTTGAAGCCATAAAAGGAATCCTTCTTTGCTGTTCATGTAGAAGATTTGTATAATTGGGAAAAATTTCTCTGCTTGGATAAGGAAGGGTATCTAAATTTAGCAATGGTCTAAGTTTATTTTTTATAACTTTGCCGTTTGTTTTAAACCAAATATTCTCTATATCTAATCTACTTGTATTATGTTCATAGGAATTGCATAAATCAAGTAACGGATATTCCCCTTCACCAACACAGACCATATCTATTCCTTCAAGCATTATCGTTTCCTGCGGATTCAAAGTAGAATGCACTCCTCCTGCTATGACAGGGATATGAGGCAACTCGTTATTTAATAATTTTAAACACTGCTGAACATAATAGAGCATATTAGAAGTAAAAGAAAAAGCTATTAATTGAGGAGAGAACTTCTTAACATCAGTTATAAAATTATCTATACCTTTCTTCTTAACAAGATGAATCATTGTAACCTCAAAGCCGTTTTTTTTCAAAACAGAAGCCATTGAGCCAACGCCAAAATAATACTCACCGGGATAACCGGGAAAATCAAGTATATCGGGATAACAAAATAGGACTTTCATAATAAGAAGTTGTTATGAAAACAGCTTATGACGCATATTTACAAGCATATTCTCAACAGAATATTTTTTTGCTGTTTCCCTACAAAGGGAAGGCATATTCTTAAAATAATCTTTATTCTCTAACCATCTATTGTAAATTTCAATAATCTTATCATATATCGCATCTTCATTGATTGCATTAATGAACCATCCGGTGCTGCCCTCTTCTAATAAATCAAGCGGCCCGCTTGTTTTACTGGCAATAACAGGCAGGCCGCTTGCCAGCGCTTCGATAATCACGATACCAAATGGTTCCTGATGGGAGGGCGCAACAAATATATCAACTTGTGAATAAAATCTGTTCAATTCATCAAAATTTAAAAATCCTAAGTATTTTACGAAATCGAAATCTTGAGATGATCTTATGATTTCATTTTGGAATGAGCCACTTCCTGCGAAATAAAATTCAATTTTAAGATTTTTTAATCTCGGCATGACTTTTATTAACAAGTCAATCGACTTCTGTTTCTCAAATCTCCCGGCAAATGCAAATCTAAGCCTATCGTGAATAAACTTATCCTCTATAGAAATAGACAATAATCCATCCATATTTATCCCATTAGGTATATAAAAAGTCTTGTTTTTAAACCCAATTCCTTCAAAATAAGCAGTATCCTCTCTATTTACCGTATGAATTCTATCATAATATTTTAGGGTCATTCTTAGAACTGTTTTTAAATAAACATTATGCAGGAAATGATTTTCTAAAATTAGTGGCGCGTGAAACGAAATAATTATTTTCTTCCTTAAGATTAATTTAAAAGCTAAAACTAAAATGTCAAAAAACATAAACCCGAATACATAATAAATAACATCTGAATTTTTAAATGCCAGATATAGCGACTCAATAAAATTAAAGGTGGGCAGAGGAACATGTCCTATTTTAAATACACTTTCTTTAATGTACGTGGCTCTTCCTAAAAGCCGATTCTGAATATAGCTATCATCTAATCTTTTTATACCGTAATTTGAGGTAAAAATCGTTATTTTGTCACTAGATACGGGATAATTGGCAATTCCATCAAGTAACAATCTGTCAAAGCCGCTGGCATTATTAAGATTCTCTAAAGAAAAAAATAATATTTTCATAAAAAATGATGCCTATTTCTTTTTTTGTCGCTAAAAGCGACTTGTCTAATCGCCGCATATTCAATTTGAGAGATATTCTCCCAATCAAAAGACCTCGTGTAATCTTGAGCATTTTCTTTTACAAAATCGTTTTCGGTTTTATTCATATTAAGATATCGCACTATCTCTTGCGCTGCTATTTTAAAGTCCCCAATAGAGACTAACGAGAAGGCGGGGTGCTTATAAATCTCTGGATGCTCCCGATAACTTGGTTGATCATATAAGATTACTGGCAGACCACAAACCAAAGCCTCGAGAACAGTAATAACCGGAACTAATGGCTCAACCTTTCCTAGATGAATAAAAACCTTCCCCGATTTTATAGTCTTGATTTTTTCTTCTTCGCTAAGTGCGCCCTTAATGGAAACATATTCATTTATTTGGTATTCGGTTAATTTATTTTCAATTTGCCTTCTGGTAGACGCATTGCATGGACCAACTAAAGCCAAACGACTGCCAGGCCTTAATCCTATAACAATTCTCCATGCTTCTAATAGATCAAAGATACCTTTTTCAACTTCATGACGACCGACATAAACTCCATCTAAAGTCTTGGGTATATCGGAAAAACTTTCTATGAATTTGGCATTAACCCCTGAAGGAGTAAAACCAATATAACCAATTGCTCCACCTCTTCTAATGTAATCGGCTAAATACTGGCTTACACTCATAATGCAATCTATTTTCTTGAAGCATGATTTTATAATAAAATATTGTATTCTGATATGCAGTGGCAAAAACAAAGAACGAATGAGTGAATATCCCCGGGAACGCATTTGACGGTAAAATTTTCTAACTGAGCCATAGGGCATTTCAAAGTTAAGTATGTCACAGACAATCTTTTTTCTATAGATTATCCTTAATAAGACTGCCGGTAAAAAAACAAAAAGCAGTTCCGTGATTGGCAAATAAATAACCTGACATTTTTTTTGTTTTAATATCCTGTTACCATGAAAGAATAATTTGATAGAAGCAATAAGCCACTCTAAAAACCTCCCCAGCATAAAATTGATTTTCAGAATCCGATAAAAAATCTCTGGTATTTTATATTCGTATACATTAAACCGAGGCGTCCGAAAATCAAATATTGTAGGAGAATTGTCCAAGATATAGAAATTGAAGCCCTCAGGTATCCTTTTAACAAATTCTATAATCCGCTTATAGCCTCCTGCAGTAACTGTTGTATCAGTTGTCGAATGCCACAAAAACACAAGGACATTAATGGTTTTATCTTCCGATTCCATCTTTACCAGTAAGTCTCTCCCTTTTTCCAAAAACTCTGCTTAGATAATCCTAAGCGGTCGTGCTCTAAAAACTCAAAAATGTTAAATGGTGTCGAGGAATGCTTATCAATGGTTTTCTTGATCACGCCTACCATTTTTTCGCTTACGTTGGTTCCATAAATTTTAGGCGCATTTAACATTTTCTCTCGTAACTGTGAATTTTCTACTACGCCTTTAATGATTTTAACTATCGCCTTAGAACAAATCGGCGGAGCCAAGATATTACTGCCGGCAAAGATTGCCTCAGGCCGGTCGGAATTAAATCGCAAAACCACCCCCGGAACGCCTAAAGAATTGGTTTCTTCCTGAATGCTTCCAGAATCGGTTACCACTGCAGCGCAACGACACATCAATGCCACTACATCCGTATAATAAGGCCACACTGGGGAATATATAAAATTCTGATATTTCTTTGCCAATTCCTGGGTATGTCTTTTTAACTCATAGGCTTCCAGTGCCTTCTCTGTGGCCCCCAAAGAAATCAAAACTACAATATAGCCTTCTTTAATTAATTTTTCCATCGCCCCATAAATAGCCAAAAATCTGTGGCGTGAAATTATATTTTCCCGGCGATGGATACAAAATCTTATCACCGGTCCTTTATTCAAAACTGGAAATTTTTCCAAAATTTTACTCTTATTGATCCGTTTTAAGCTGAATTCTAAGGCATCAACCACTGGATTGCCCACTAAAAATACTGTCTCAGTGGCATACCCTTCACTGATCAAATTATCGGCATTTATTCTTGTAGGAGCAAAATGAACCCCTGCGGATGGAGCCGAAGCGCGGGTGTCAAACTGCTCTGGATATGGCTCGTATGAACCCTTACGCCAGTAGCTCTTTTGTCGTAAATCATGAAAATACTTATAGGGGTCAAAACCGCCCAATAAATCAGTAATGAGTTTCGTGGGTGGACTCATTGTCCTAAGCCCTGCTTCAACGTGAGCTGTACTAATCAAATTGGCAAAAGAAGCAATTCCTGCCGCTACGGCGGTAGTCGTATCTCCGTAGATATAAGGCACGATCAGCTTATTTGCTTGTTTTAATTCGAATAAAATTCTACCAAAAGAATGTATTACCTGAGCCTGTTGTTCATATAAAACGCCCGAAATCTCAAGATTAATATCTGGCTTTATATTAAATTCCTCCTCGAGGCCGCCTGAGAGGTTCCAGCTATGATGCTGCCCCGAATGAACTATGACAACATATTCGCCTTCTTTCCTTAATTCCTGAATTAAGGGAGCCTGTTTAATAATATCGGGTTTTGTACCAATAAGTACTATATGAATGACGTAGTCTTTCTTTTTAATTTCTTTTAATAAATTCTTTCTAATTTTCATCTTTATATCGCTCTCTTTAATAGTGCGTTGTTGTTTTTCCCAGAGAACTCACTTTCATGCTCCAGAATAAAGCCAGTCCTTCGCAGAACTTAAGTACAAATACCCCCATTGCATAAATTGGCTGCTTAATTAATATGTGCCAATTTTTAAATAACGATGTTCTTAAAATGGCTTTGCCAAATACACGCGGATATCTCTTACTAAACTCATTAAATGCAGAACCATAATAAGCTTTCTTTTTTACTAAGCGCCAAAAGGTGAGTCTGCCTTCGTGATGGATAATTCGATTCTTTGTCCTATATGGCTTGATACCTAACTTAATAATCTTTTGATGCACATCCCAATCTTCTGCCCCCACAATTGCGGGATCATAGCCGCCAATTTGTGTAATCAAGCTTTTTTCAAAAAACCGAGCTGCTTCTATAGTATCATCTCCCGGATAACAACTGCGTTCCAAAGCCCTAACCTGTGACCAAAAACCTTGCCCCTCGGAAACCTCTCTAATCGCTATGGCACGTGCTCCTCTCTGCGCTAAATCAACACATTCCTCTAAAACTTTTGGCGTAAGTTCCATATCCGAATCTAAGACTACCACATACTCACCTTGTGCGTTTTTGATGCCGAAATTCCGACAAACTGAGCGCTCCCCTCTAAGTTGATAAACTTTAGCGCCGTATTGTCTAGCAATCTCAACTGTTCTATCTTTGCTATATTCATCTGCTACTATCATTTCAAAATTCAAATAATCCTGTCTGCGTAAAGAAGCTAAACAACTGCCAATAGTGGCTTCATTGTTAAAAGTAGATAATATTACGGAAACTAACGGTCTCACCGAAGTTTCTCTCTCATAAATTCATCAAATTTACTTAATACGTAGTTAATTTTTGTTTTATTCAGCCCAGGGTAAACCCCAATCCAGAAGAGATTATTCATCACTAAATCTGTATTTTTTAACGAGCCAAAAATTCTACATTTTATATTTTGATAAGCAGGTTGTTTTGTTAAATTTCCGCCGAATAGCATTCGAGTAGCAATTTTATTTTTTTCTAAATAATCAACTATATCTCTCCTCTTGAAAGGAGCGTCTTCTTTTACTAATATTGGGAAACCAAACCAGCAGGGAGTTGCGCCTTTAAGCCAAGAGGGTAAAACAAAAAATTTCTCATAATCTTTCAGATAGTTGTAGAGAAAAGTAAAATTCTTTCTTCTGGCTTCCATAAATTTTGGCAGTTTATCTAACTGGGCGACTCCAATGGCTGCCTGTAAATCAGTAATCTTTAAATTATAACCTATGTGGGAATAAATATATTTGTGGTCGTAACCAAAGGGGAGCGTTGCGAACTTCTGGGAGAATCTCTTACCACAGGTATTATCGTGCCCTGTCTGGCAATAACAATCCCTGCCCCAGTCGCGAAAGGAAATAATTATCTTCTTCAATAACAGGTCACTGGTTAAAATCGCACCCCCCTCTCCCGTGGTTATCATGTGAGGCGGATAAAAACTGCAAGTAGAAATATCACCGAAAGTGCCAGTGTATCTTCCTCTATATTTTGAGGCCAAAGCATCACAGTTATGCAATAAAACATTACCGCACGCATCTACAAAAGTAGATGTTCCTTCGACAACAATGTCATATACCTCAGCATTTTTAAAGCTCTCTACCCTATTGACCTTTTTCTTTATCCGCATAATAGATTTAACAGGAGAAACATCATAATATTTATCTTTAGCAATAACGAATCTTGAATATTTCTTAAAAACTAAGTTGTTCAATAAATTAACACCAGCGGCCATCTTCACACTAGCTGTGGTAACTACAAAATCCGTTTCATCATCGGATTTTCTACAACCATCACCTTTGATATAATAATTATAAAATATCTTTATATATTTCTTTTTCAGATTAAATATAAAGTTCGGCACTCTTTTATCATAACTATTAGTCCCACCCAATTTACTGAAAACAATATTAATTAACTCATGCCCCATATTTACCGAATAAACAACTTTATTACTCTTAAACCTCTCACCTCTAATAATTCCAGAATTTTTCCTCCTATCGGAACAAGAAATTCTTATCGATTTCAAATTACTTATTGACTTCATGGATTTTTCTATGAATTTAATATCATTATAATCTGTAGAACTAATCCTTACTTCATGACCACAGCTTCCTTCAGAACAATAAAACCCAAACAGAGTACATAAAACTTCCAAATCTTTGTTTTGATAATATCTTTTCAGTCTAGGTAATTCTGAAATTTTTCCTTTCCAACATTTCTTAGTATACTTAAACCATATATAATTGTTATCATATTTTATACTTCCATTTTTTTGAAAATATCCTCTTAAATATTTTGCTAAATCCACTATATTCTCATCAGCATTTTCAGTTAATAGTAAGGTCACAAAATTATTCCTTTCGCTAATGAAATCGGTAGTATGTTTATCGCTTAAATGATTGCTTTCAAGTACCATTATCCTGTGATCAGTAGTAACGCAAGTCTGACCAAAATTTTGTGTTATATTTAAAACATTCTTATTTCCTTTAGAAATAACATTTTTTACTTTAGCCCACCGGAATTTTACGGCTGCAAAATTCCTCACTTTTCGCCTAATTTCCCACATGCGGCAATAATAAGAAGATTTGGTAATATTCAGTTTAGTTACTATTTTATTGGGATCTCCTTGATATTTTTTATATAGTTTTAAAATATCTAACTGCCTTTTACCTAGCATATTAATAAATTCATCAGACAAGCTATTTAAATCATTTTGCTTAATAAAATCTCCATGTGATAATACTTCAAACGATCTATATTCCGCTGCTTTGAAAATATTATATATCTCCTTTATTGTCATTACTTGTATATGCCCATCAATTTTAACTACAGAACATCTGTCTGCGCTTATACAGTTATCCTCAATAAACCATAGTTTATACTTATTTGCTATTTTCGAAATCAATTCTATATCCGCCGGATTGCCCAAAGTATGGGCAATAGATATAGCCTTTGTCTTTTTAGAAATTGCCCTCTCAATTTTATCTACCTGAATATTATAAGTCCCTAAATCCACATCAATAAAAACAGGGATTAAGTTATTCTGAATAATCGGATTAAGTGTCGTAGGAAATCCGCAGGCAGTAGTAATAATTTCGTCACCTGTTTTTAACCGTCTTTCCTTTAAAAATGGTGAAGTCAAAGTTGTTACTGCTAAAAGATTTGCAGATGAACCGGAATTAACCAATAGGCAATATTTAACTCCTAAGAAATTAGCTAATTTTTTCTCGAATTCCCAGGCATATCTGCCTGCGGTAAGCCAGAAATCAAGCGATGCATCTACCAAATTTACCAATTCTCTTTCATTGTAAACACGGCCAGCGTAATTAATTAAAGTTTCCCCGGGTATAAATTTTAATTTTTTTTTCCTCAATCTAAAGAACTCGATAACTTCTTTTAAAATTTCCCGCCTAATTTCTTTCTCAGTTCTCATATAAAATTTTACACATTCTTTCTTTATCATTAACGACTTAATATTTATTCAATAAGATCTATCAAGGTATCGCACACAAAGTCAATATCTTCTTTAGTCAAATTTGCTGCTGAGGGTAATGATATTCCTCTCCTGAAGACCTTTTCAGCTATTGGATTTTCGTATCTTTGCTCATGCGCCGGGAAAGAACTCAACCTTGGAAAACCGGGACGAGCATGGATATTAACTTCTCTAAATTTTTTTAATATTTCATCCCTCTCAATTTTCACGCAATCATTTAATAGGAAGGAAGGATAACAGTAATTACTCTTAATCCCTTCTTTTTCTTTAATTAATTTTATTCCTTTATGGTCTTTTAAACGCTCTTCATACCAGCTGTATACCTCTCTCTTTCTTGCTACTAACTCATCGATTCTTTCAACTTGAGCCAATGCAAGCGCTGCTGAAATATTGGCTATTGTATATTGATAACCAACATAACTGGACCAGAATACTGCCGTCTCGTCTGTTCTTCCCATCTCCGCTAAAAGAATAGATTTATTATACAATTCCTCATTGTTTGTCACTAATATGCCGCCCTCTCCGCTGACAGCTATTTTTGCACCTTGAAAACTAAAACATGCAACATCGCCAAAAGTTCCTGTCTTCTGGCCTTTAAACTCAGCACCCAAAGAAGGAGCCGCATCTTCTATAACTTTTAAATCATTCTCTTTGGCAATAGATATGATTTCATCCATCTGCGCCGGATATCCAAAAGTATGTACTAACATAATAGCTTTCGTTCTTGGTGTAATTGCTTCTTTAATTCTTTTTGGATCTATACACCAGGTGTCAGGATCTATATCAACAAATACCGGTGTAGCACCGGTATATACTATTGCATAGGCAGTCGCAACCCAGCTAAAATCAGTACAAATAACTTCGTCTCCTTCTTTTAATCCCAATGATTCACATGCCAGATGAAGCGCGAGAGTACAGCAATGAGTCGCTATGCCATATTCAACACCTAAATAGTTGCATACCGCTTTTTCTAATTTTTTTATATGCTTATTAAAATTTTCATAAAACCCATTTTTAACTGCATCTATTACATAATCAACTTCCTTTTGTGTTATCCATGGACCAGCAAAGGCAATTTTTTTTCTCATAATGTTTATTCCTTTTTTAATTTTAATAATTTCTCACATGCTAGATCGATGGTCTCTTCATCTTTGGCAAGGCAAAATCTTACAAGATTTTCTCCTCCCTCATCATGATAAAAGGCACTCCCGGGAACACATGCGACACCAGTTTTAGAAAGAATATACATCGCTTTTTCTTTACTAGTTTTGCCAGGAACTAAACTAACATCTGCTAGAACATAATACGCACCCGAAGGGATATAGGGAGTAAGTTTTATTTCTTTCAAAGTCAAGCAAAGTTTATCTCTCAATTTTTGATATTTATTCTGAATATTCCTATAGTATTCTTCTTTTAAATTAAGAATTCCATTCGCTACTCCAAGCTGTAGAGGCGCAGGTGCACATACATAGATTAAATCATTAATATACCCTATGGTTTCTTTCCACTGTTCGCTACTTATACAATATCCGATCCTCCAACCTGTAATACTAAATGTCTTGGAATATCCTGAAATAGTAATAACGCGATCCTGTATTTTCTCAATCGATCCTGGGCTTATATGCGTATTATTATCATAGATAAAATATTCATAAATTTCGTCTGAAAAAATAAAAAGATTGTGTTCAATACAAAAATCACCAAGGTCATTTAGTTCACGCTTTGAAAAAATCTTACCACACGGATTACAGGGAGTAGCAATCACAATCCCTTTTGTTTTGGAAGATACTACTTTTTCTAAATCATTTATACTAAATTTCCAATCTGGAGGAATCATCTTAACATATCTTGGAACTGCATCCACAGCATGAAGGGTATTAACATGATACCCATAATAAGGCTCAAATACGATAACCTCATCCCCTGGATTTAATAATCCCATGCAAGCACAGTAAAAAGCCCCTGTTGCTCCCCCAGAAACAACAATATTTTTGTTTGGACAACAGTGTATTTTATTATATTTTATCACTTTTTCAGCAATTGCTTCTCGTAGTTCCTGCAGTCCGTCATAACGTGTATAATAGTTTATGCCATTATTAATGGCATTATGAGCACCTTCAGCTACTTCTAAAGGAAGCGGTAAATCACAGATGCCCTGAGATAAATTAATTCCATTAATCTTATCACATTCAATGGACATATTTCTAATTTCCGATTGAATAATTAAAGAAGATCTATTGCTTATTTTCAGGCTAGATTTTTTTGTTATACACATCGCTTTACTTTATGTTGGTTACCTATTTTCAAAGCTCATAAAACTTTTTAAGCCTCTCAGCATCATTATTCAAAACATCTTCCGGAAACAACCTATACTTAATTATGTTACAATTCGCACACACCTCGCACACATTTTTAACTCCATCAAGCATCGTGCGTCTAAAATGTTGAAACTGCTTACTATTCCATATTTCGTTTACCGATTGATTATTACAATCGCCCATAATGCTTGGGTATTCAAAAGAATAACAAGGAACGACTTTTCCATCTGGATTTATTTGAAGCGTGAAAAATGGCTGGGGACAAATCTTAACTTCAGAAATGGGCAACCCGAATTGAGTCAACGACATATCTTTACCCTTTAACACATTTTCATAATCCACACCTGAGTGAATAGGAACAGCGTGCTCTATTGCTATAGTATCGCATATATCTCCAAAAAGTTCATAAAATCTATTTTCATCATCCTTGCCATCCAGAGCACAATCTATAATCTTGGTGTATACTTGTGCATTGCCTTTATTATTAAAAAAATATCGCAAATTCTCAATAAAGTTTTCAAAATCTATATTTACTCCGCATACATCATTGTATTTCTCTTTTGTTGTTCCCTGTATAGACACAACTAATCTTGAAAGCCCGGCTGAGATAAGAGAATCTGACATTTCTGGAGTCAAAAGCAATGCATTTGTTAGAATTTCCACTCTATTTGTGACATCTTTTGAGACTGCGTATTCAACCATACCTACTATCTTTTTGTGCAAAAGCGGTTCTCCTATTCCTACAAAACGCAATACCTTCACTTTGTTTGGAAACAGGGCAATATCGTCTATAGATTTTTTATATAAATCAAAGTCCATTACAATTTTATCTGAAATAAAGCCTCGCTTCGCCTTATCTACTGAAAAAATACAATAACTACAAGTAAAATTGCATGCATACACTGGAAATATCTGCACCACAAATGGAGTATCCAAAGGAAGTACTTCGGCAAGTTTTGTTCTTTTCCCACCGGGCGCCTGTCCGCTGATATCTTTTGCTCTCATACAAAACCTCTTAAATTGTTAAATTTAGTTTATATATATTTTCTATATATTTCGTGCCATTTTATCAAATTGTCAGGACAAACATCATGCCACATAAGATAGCCGCTGTCTTCTATAGAAAGTCCCTTGTTTTGTGGAACAAACGTACTAGAGAGGAAGCAGTTGTATAAAATCGAAATGAAATGACCCCGTATATCGCACTTAGGATTAATAATTTGGTTTAATGCCATCGGGATCGTGTCAAAACTGATATTGATCCCTATTTCAGTTTCAGCTACTTTTTTTACTCTTGTTTCTAAGGTTTCCTTAAACCTAACAATACCGCCCGGTACATGCCACCCTTTCCCCGCATATTGATCATTTCTCAATGATAAAAGTGTGTGCCCATTTTCATCCTTTATCAAAAGGTCAATATTCACTAAAGGAGTTGTCTTACTAATATAATAAAACACCTCGTCAGGCAAACCCGCTGATGGATTCGCAACCTCTTTATCAAGAACCGCTATGGCATCTGAGATATTCATAAAGCCCTCCAAACTCAAAATTTTCCATCCTATTTATAATAATATTGAAATCGAGGAGTTTTAAACAATACTTTACCAGGAATAAACTCCTCCCGATTTTTTCTTAGTTTATAGACTTTTTCAATTCTCTTAAAAATTTCTTCTCTAATCATTTCATAACAACAATATCATTATTAATCCCCATATCTTTTATCTCTTTTAGAACTTCATCGCTATACAAAGCGGAGGAAATGATAATTGGTCCTTTATGTGCTTTTAACCTGTCCGGTGAGTATATGGGGACATCTTTTACCTTCAATCCTTGTTTTTTGGGATCTTTATCGACAAAAAATACAATATTACACTTGCCAAGCGAACTATTATCAATGAGCCGCAGAGTATAAGAACCCACTCCCCAAACAACAATTTCTTCTTGGGACACGGCAATCTTGTCTATCTTCGGCCATTTATCTTTGCTATGAGATTTTTCCACATAGGATATGACCGAATCCCTGACTTCAAAATTGGGAATTATGCTTTTTGTAACTTTTTTCTGAGTTCTTTTTTGGTATAGAGTATAAACTGCCGGATATAATTTATCAGCTACATGGCTTTCTTTTTTGGCATAATGCAGTAAATTAAGATTTTTTTGAAGGAACAAATTGTTCAGAGAATTCTCGTCAAAATGATTGATATGCTCGCAATCAAAGTAGTGAAAAGGAACTATATAGTATTCTGGATAACGAGACGCGTCAGGTACTTCAATATACAATACTCCGTTTTCGTTCAGTTTACTCACGATGTTGTCAGTCGCCATTTGTAAATCACAGATATGTTCAAAAACGTGAGAAAGAATAATGTAATCAAATTTTCTGTTGGGAATTGACAAATTAATGGAAAAAAGCTCCCCTTCAAAAGCATTTATGCCATGGTTTTTAACATTCTGGAGACACTTAACGGATGGGTCTAACCCAGTTAAATTCTTATAACCCAGTTTTTTTAATTCAACCAATAATTCACCATTAGCGCAACCAATATCTAATATAGAAGCGTTTTTATTGCATAAATAATCTGATATAGGTTTCAACCCCTTTAAGTTCCACTTTGTGGTTCCACCCCATTCATATTTCGAAAATTGTTGATAGTATTTATTGTAATCTTGCTGATTTGCTGGCGTGTCAGCATAAACAAAACCACATTTTTGACAACAGACAACATCATATTCCTTCGGTAAAAGGTCGTTCTCTAGGATGGCAAAAGATTGATGATATAGTATTTCGCCATGATTATTAGAACATATCGGGCATTTCCGAATAAATTTTTTAACCATGTTATAAATAAGTTTAGAATTTTTCTGACTTGCAGTATTAAATGGCTTTTGCGTTTTGTCCTCTTCAGTAAAAACTTCTGAGCAGGGAACTGGTAACGGCTTACCGTATACGTGTCCTACTATATACTTATCAATAAAAGCTCTGTCTTCTGCTATAAGACATGTATCAATATGCTCACCGAAGTATTTAATTTCTAAACCTCGCTGGATGATATCTTTTAGAGGCTCTTTGAATACGTTACCAATCGCTATTTGTATATATTGACATGGCAATACGTCGCCGTATTGCGTTATCGTTATCATTCCCTTAACTGCTATGCATCCCATACTGAGACCATAAGCGGGTGTTAGATGAGTAAAAACATTGTGCTTTTTCTCAAGTTCTCTCATGTAATCCATGTCAGCTTTATCGACTAAACAATCAAAGTTACCTTCCCATGCACCTACTGGTTTTGCATAACTCACATACACTCCTACACCTTTTCTGTTGAAGTATTCAATAAATTGAATAAACTCATTCGTCCGGAGTCTTTGTTTAGTAACCACGGTGTTTATGAAAATATCTAGACCCGCGGCTAAAGCTACATCAACGGCTCTCATCGCCCTCTCATGCGAGCCCTTAGCATTTCTGAAATTATCATGTTCATTAGCATCAAGGTTGTCTATGCTCAATTGAATTCTATCAACACCTATTGCTTTCAAATGTTTGGCTCTCTTTTCATCCAAAAGCCACCCATTCGTATCGCAGTTTATATAGAATTTCTTAGGGTCGATAGCATCTACTAATGCGTCAAGGTCCTTAAATATCAGTGGTTCTCCGCCTGTGATGACGAAACGAGCAAGTCCAAGTTCATCAGCCTGTCGCGCAAGTTCTTTTACATCAGCCATAGTGAACGTCCGCTCACCCTTTTTACCTTGAAACCGTTTTATAGAGCAGTGTTCACATGTAAAATTGCATATATAATTATATTGAAAATGCATTATAGCGATACTTTCGCCTCTCTTAAATTTCTCATCAAATTTCATAACCTTCTCATAAACATATGGCTTCTCTTCTTTGAGTTTATTCCTCTTACAAGATTCCTCTGGTTTTAATTTTTGAACTGTCATATAAATCCATCCTTTCTTGGTATCATTACACTCTTTATGCTATTGCGCAACGTATTTGTGATACCCCACAGGTTTATCCGTCTGTATAGCAGGTTATATTTCAGGACCTGAGTATAACATCCTTATAAAATATTCCTTATTTCCTGCACAAACGTTGCATGCATTCTTCTACATACGGGTCGATATTATCAAAATCACAACAATCGTTCATTAAACAATCTTTACATGGCTCAATTTTGCCTTTCTTTCCGGACAAATGTTCAATCTGTAATTTTCTCAACTTTTCACTATTCCAGATCTCAAAAAGTGAGTTTTTGTTGGTATCCCCTATTACATTTACCCTCTTCCAATCAATACAACATGGCACAACTTCACCATCTGCTTGAACCTGTACACCTTTAAATATCTGCACACAAGTTTGTCGCTTAATAAGCTCTCCTTCATATCTAAATTTATTAGTGGAATAGGCAGTATTAAGTTGGGGCCACATAGGAACTAAATTTTCAATATAAACTTCGTCACAAATGCTGCTGAACATATCGAAAAAAGTTTTTTTTCTGCTTTCAGAAAAAATAGCCTCATTATGAATTTTAATGTGAATTATGCATTTACCCCTGTGAGAGTATAAAGCGCCAAGGTTGTCTAATAAATTTTGGAAATTTATTTTTGTGTTGCATATTTGTTGATAATCCGCTGAACATAACCCCTCAATGGAAATAATAATTCTGTCAAGAAAACGTGGTAGATTTTCAATTAAATCAGTAGTAAGCAGGATGCCATTGGTAATCAGCTCCGTTTTTTCCGAAATTTTCTTTTCTTGCGCGTATTGCAACATTTTTAAAATATTTTTGTTCATTAATGGTTCACCATTGCCGCAAACACGCAACATTTTAATTTTATCGGGAAATGCGGATAAATCATCAATTAGTTTTTCAAACAGCTTAACAGACATGAAATCTTTTTTTAATTTTTGCCCTGCAGCTCCATGCACACAAAACACGCATTTCAAGTTACAGTAACCCGATGGTTCGAGAAAAATAACAAATGGAGTTGTAAGTGGGATATGTTTCCATAGTGGCAATCGCTCGTGACACGGTTGAGATATTATCTTTGCTTTCATTTTCTCACTCCCTCCCTATATTAAAGTTAAAGGTTTTTTTCTTCCTATAGAATAATATGATAAACCCCCTCTTTGCTTGACATCATTACACTTGTTACGCGGAACTTACCCCATTTACTGTACCATTAAGTCAATTCCTTAGCGTTCAATATGCAATTTCAAGTATATTTACTATATCCCACCGCTGCAGTCTAATAAAATTACCAATGGTTCCGCTTCGCATATACTTTACACAATTGCAGGCTATTTCGTCAAAAGGCGTCTTAACCTTTATGTCCATTTCGCGCAAGTAAGTGTTTTGATAAAACCTTCGCAGATTTATTGCTATAAAATACTCCTACATATATTTTCTATAAATATCCTGTACTTTTACCAGGTTTTCAGGGCAAGAATTATGCCACATTAGATAACCCTTATCTTTATTTGATAAACCTATATTTTTAGGAATAAATTTACTAGAAAGAAAGCATTTGTACAATATTGATATAAAATGTCCTCTCGTATTATGCTCACAGATAATCTGATTAATCGCAATTGGGACAGGGTTAAATTCAACCGCAGTACCAATTTCTTTTTCTGCAACTTTCAGAAGTCTTTTTTCTAGTTTTTCTTTGAATCGTACAATACCTCCAGGAATATGCCACCCCGTACCAACAAATTGATCATCTCTCCATGATAAAAGTATTCGCCCGTTTTCATCTTTTATAAGGAGATCCACATTTACCATGGGAGTAATTCGGCTAATGAAAAAAAATACCTCTTCGGGTAAACCTTCGGAAGGGTTTGGAATCTGTTTATCCAAGAATTCTATTGCTTCATGTATATTCATAACGTCTATCCGTAATAATCGTTTTTAAACAATTTAACTACAATATGACCTTAGCTTAATATTTTAATAAGCGACTTGCAAACAAAATCAATATCTTCCTCAGTCAAATTAGCCGCAGAAGCCAAAGAAATGCCTCTTTTTTTCCACCCTTTCTGCCTCAGGATTAGGAAATCTTTGCTTATATATTAAAAATAAACTCATTCTTGGAAATCCAGACCGACAAAGAATATTAAGTTCTCTAAGTTTACTTAATACTTCATCTCTCGATATAGAAATACTGTCTTCTAAAAGAATATAAGGATAACAATAATTACTTTTACAATCTTTTTTCTCCTCTAAACTAATTTCATAAAAACGGCATTTCTTTTAGTTCTCTTATTATATCCCTTGGGGGCCTCTACCCACTCTAAACCATCCTTAGCTTGTATTTGAATAAGCGGTGTTCTTTTGAATTCGACAAAACCTAATATCTTAAATAGTCTGAGTGCCTTTTTGTTATCCGACCCAGTACGTGCCGTATAAAAAAGCACCCCTAAATTCTTTCTGCCCCAATTCATCATGTGAAGAATAGCGCTATTCATTATACCCGGATATTTGGGCTTACCTCTTATAATATTGTCTACCTCGCACATCTTTTTATTAAAATTGAATCTAAAAAGCCCTGCATGACCTATATATTCATTTCGCACCTTAATCATAAATAATAACCTATCAGGAGTTTCAATTGCTCTTTCTTTAAACCATTTAGTAGTTCTTTTGATCGTTGCTTTAAACTGGCTAGGAAACCAAATTGCGTTTCTTTCCCGCCACTTCCCAAGCAGCCCCATTAAATTCTTCCTATGAGCACATTCGGATGTAAGAAGAATAAGTTTGTAATTCAAGTTGTTAAATTGACAAGCTATTGTTACCTCACCAAATGGTGCATACTTTAGATCTTTTATCTTCCTAAGCACCTTCACTCGATAATTGTTTCTTTTCATGATAGCGCACCTGTTATCCTAACAATAAGCTACCGCCGCTTTCCAATAATATATGTCGCCCAAAAACTATTTGGTAAAACAGCAAATCAGTCCTTCCTCAATAACTTGATTTCTCAGCTCTCTTCAACTGGTTTTATTATCATATTAGCCTTAAATTCATCTTTATCTAAAAAAGGCCACAGATCTTCTAGTGGTTTAGAAATCATAGTTCCATCCTGCCGTTGCGTTGAAGTAATCCGGGGTGCAGTATACTGGTCCGGTGATATCATTACTTCACAAACAACTGGCCCATCGAAGTCTAGCACAGTACGTACCTTTTCTCTGATATTGGAATGATTTTCAATTTTTGCGGTATGAATCCCAAAGCCTTCAGCGACCTTCAAGAAATCAGGTAGGGTAAGCCCGCTACTGGGATCACTGGCGACTAAATGCCCTTGGAAATAGTTGCGCTGAGTGTTTCTAATAGAGGCATAGCCTTTATTATTGAGCACAAAAAACTTAATGGGTAACTTTATTCTCTTAATGGTTTCTAATTCTTGGATATTCATTACGAAACCACCGTCACCATCAACACATACGGTGCGCTTGTTACCAGCAGCCAAGCACCCAGCGATTGCCGAGGGAATACCAAATCCCATGGGTCCCAAACCTTGCGTATTAAAAATCCTCATTCCTAGCTTGACCTTAAATGCTTGCATCGTAATCTCGCTAGAAGCCCCAGAACTTCCACACACCAATAGATCCTCACCTGACATCTCTTCAGACAAAACATCTATGAGAACATAATTATTTACAAAATCTTTCTCTTGCCAATATTGCGGTAATACTACGGGATATTTGGCTTGCCACGCTTTACAGCGCTTAAGCCAATCATTACGTTTTTGAACGACAATTTTGTCTTTTTGCCTAAGCAGTTCCCTAATAAAATCTCCTGCATCAGCACACACAGGCACTTCAATCGGTATCATCATCTTGCCAAGTTCGGCCGCATCAATGTCGACAATAATTTTTTTAGCAGCTCTGGCAAAATTTGCGTGAGAATACCCTGTCTGTCCAAAATCCAAACGCGCACCAATTGCCAACAGCCAATCTGAGTTCTGCTGGGTGAAATTTGCGCCACGCTGCCCCACCGCCCCAGGTCGCCCTGCAAAAAGATGGTGAGATTCCGGCAATAAATCAATCGCCTTCCAAGTCGTCAGAACTGGAACCTGAAGAGTTTCGATAAGCTGTAAGAATTCGTTAATCGCTTTGGATAGCCTGACCCCATTACCGACCAGAATCACAGGTCTTTCGGCTTGATTAAATAATTTGATCGCCTTGCTAACTTGTCGCTGCAACAATTTTGAATTAATTGATCTCCGAACTTCTTTCTCATCAAATTTAGCTAAATCACCTTCGCTGACTTTAGCGGCTTGGACATCCAAGGGTATATCGATCCACGCCGGACCCGGTCTACCACTTCTGGCTAGGTAAACAGCTTTCTCCAAATGATAACGAATAGTTTGAGGATCAGTAACCATCACCGCATATTTAGTAATGGATTTTACTATTTCCACAATGCCTATCTCCTGAAAACCCATCTGACGAACACCGCGCTTGCTTTTTAAATCAGCCTGTTTAACCTGACCAGACAAAAACAGACACGGTACGGAATCGAGCCAGGCACCGGCTACCCCTGTTATGGTATTCGTTCCCCCAGGACCTGTAGTTACTAACGCTACGCCAAGATTATTCGTGTACTGCCCATATGCACTAGCAGAAATCGCACAGGCCTGCTCATGCAAATTACAAATATATTTCAATGCCGCACAGCGACCAACAGAATCCACTAAATGCATGGAACCACCACCGGGCAGCAAAAAGATATGCTTGATTCCCAAATCGGCAATAAACTTAATCACATAATCCGATAGTTTAATCATGTGGGCTCATTTTCCGTGTTAAGTTCATCAATAGTTCAAGTGTCTGCTCTGTTGTCAATTTACTGTTATTCCAAGGCTGGGGCATAAGTATGGCCTGCATCCCCATAGATTGAGCTTCTTCAACATTAGAAATACTATCATCTACAAGAATATCAGCCTTGCCCCACCACCTAAGCAGATCACCTTTAGTTTTGTCGTATTGGGGAAGGTTTTCCCTTTTTCGCTGTGAAGGAACGAAGCTGAAAGAACGAACCCAATAACCAAAATGGCGGATGACCCAAGCGGCTGAAATGGGTGTGCAAGAAAGTGGCGCCGCCGTCAAGGCGATATGCCGGAAGAACTTACCGTAGTGCACAAACCAATTCTTTACTTCAGGAACGGGTTGCATCTTCTTATATTTAATAGATAACCTAAATTCGTCTAAAGAAGTTAAATATTCTTCTTTGCTTACTCCAAGAAGTTTATGGGGCGGGTTTTCTGTTATTTCAACATATTTTAAACGCACTTTAGGATGTTCGGTTATCCATTTTTTCTCAAACCAAAAGCGCATAAGTTCATTCAGAACATCATCTACATCCCAAGCAACGGTAACCATGGTTATATTTCTAGGAAATTGGTTTATAGAGCCAATCTTGCCAAAAAGTCATATAAGTTTTTCTAACTTCGTTTTTTTTTATACGTTGGTCTTCGTAAAAAGAATCTTCTACTAAAGAAGTAGTGGATATCTCTTCAAAGACTATCCCATTTTCGGAGCTGAAACCATGTTTTATTCCCCTTTCAATGGTAACTATCTCGCCAGGTTTATATTCTTTTTCCTGGCCACTAATATTAATAGTAAGACTGCCATATAGGATATTGAATGTCTCTTCTTTCTTTGCATGATAATGTATGGGATGACTTTGACCCGGAAGCAATATTATTAACTTCTTACAGTATTCCCTGTTTATACAATTAATAAGTACGGCTCCCCATCGTTCAAAGTTCTCGATTCCATAATGATGCGAGATCTCAAGTTCTAATTTATTCGGGAGAAAAAGCCTACTATCTATGAGTATGGGTTTTATTTTGTTAATAATTTGTAAGATTCTTTCTCGCAGGTTTCTTACATTTACATCACCAAACAAAATAGGTTGATTTATCTGGATGTCTTTATTAGCAATGAATTCTGTGTACTTAGACATATCATTGCTTAGTATCTGATTGTCAATATTAGGGATTGCAAAGAATGTATTAGAGATATCTAATTTTTGACCTTTCTTAATAGCCATTTTTGCGAAAACCCCTCTTTGCAAACCTCTTAAATCCGTTTTTTCTTTTTCAGAAAAGCTTCTTCTCTGACCGGAAACCCCACACATTTCAAACGCTTCCTGTGCCGCTTCAAGCCATCTGCGGATTTGCTTGGGATTAGCAGAATAAGAATTTAGAGGGTATTTATCGGTCTCGATACCCACATGTTTTTCAAATATAGTTGCTCCTTTAGCAATGGCTATTTTGATGGCATCGCAATTTGCGGGGTCTTCGTGAGTAGAATAACCTATAGGACATTCTGGATACCTTTGCCTTAACAAATCAATTTGATTCAATTGCAAATTATCATTAAGCGTAGGATATTCACCTACACAATGCATTAAGGCAAATTGTTTTTCTCTATGTTCAAGAAACATTACCACTTTATCAATATCCTCTAAAGTTGCTACGGCTGTAGAGGCAATGATTGGCTTATCTGTTTTAACAAGCCTTTCCAAGAGCGGCCAATCAGTCAATGAACAACTACCAATTTTTATTATGTCAAACTGGTGTTTTTCTATAAGGTCTACGGATTGCTCATCAAAAGGAGTACAGACTGCTACAAATCTCATTTTTTTGATTTCATTTACGAGTAACTTAAAATCCGCTTCACTCAATTGCGTTTCCGAAAACCGCTTGACATACTTTATATCCTTTCTTTCTTTGTATTCCGGATGAATAAATGTATCTATGTCTCTATACTGGAGTTTAAAGCCGAAATTAAAATCAAATTTTTTACTAACCTTAGCTATTTCTTTAATAATATTAAGTCCGTGTTTTAAATCGCCCATATGATTATTGGCTATTTCAAAAATGAATAATTTATTAAATATATCTTTTTTTAACTCCATAGCCTTTACCTCATTATAATTTAATCTTTAAATTATCTCTGGCGGCAAAAGTATTTTTAAAAATAACTTGAGCCGCTTTTTCTGCTTGCTGGCGATCCCTAAAAGTTAAATAACGGCTGGCATCAAAATGAACGAGTGCTAATTTTTTTGTTTTAGCCTGCTTAGCTACTTCCGCTGCTTGCTCCGGATTTAAATGGATCCAGCCTTTATGTATTTCGCCCTTACGATATGAACATTCGGCAATAAATAAATCTGCATTTTTAGCTAATAAATAAAGATTTTTACACCGACCCGTATCGACTCCATAAGCAATTATTTTACCCTCCGTCTCTAGCCGGTATCCCCAACAGGGTGAAGGATGATTTAGTTTAAAGGCCTGTATCGAGAAGGGAGCATTAATTTTTCTATCAAAAGTATTTACCCTCACTTTAAAAGGCAATTTATTTAAAGGGATAGTAATAGGCCTGGAGATTAATTTTTGCAAGGTACTTTTTAATGATAGGGGAATTATAATATTAATACTCTGTTTAAATTTAAATTTATTAAAAATATGAAGTCCGGTTACATGATCTAAATGCATATGGCTAATAAAAAGATATATCGGCTTTTGGCTTCGAATATGATTATCTATTTTATAAATGCCATTACCCGCGTCAAAAACAATATAGGCCTTATCAGTTTCGATTAAGATGCAAATAGTGTTGCCGGTTTTGGTATCGTACCAGCCATTAGTACCTAAGAAAGTAACTTTCATTTTGCCTTACCTAAGTAATTGCTATACCAAGCTATTGTTTTGTTTAATCCTTCTTCTAATGTGTATTTCGGTTTCCAACCAAGAATTCTCCTTGCTTTCCCAGAAGCTAAATATTGATTTTTTATTTCATATTTTGCTTGGTTTAAAATCTTATATTTCAATTTTCTTGAAGTTAACTTATTTATTTTCTTAACCAATTCTAGCACTGTTATCGGACTTTCATCGCTTAAATTAAAAGCTTCGCCACTCAGTTTTAGGTTATTTATTTTCTCGGCCAGCAGTATATAGCCATTGATAATGTCATCCACATAAACATAATCACGGGTAAATTTACCGTCGCTACGGATTAAAAGGGTCTTGCCAGTCAAAGCGCAACGAATTGCATCGGGTGTTATGCGAGAAAAATTAAAATCCCCTGGACCATATACGTTACCGCAACGTGTAACGCAAACCGGTAAACCGTAAGTATGATAATAGGTATAAGCTAATAAATCTGCGCAGCTTTTAGACACATCGTAAGGATGTTTTCCTTTGAGGGGAGCATTTTCTTTATACGGCAGCTGCCTAAGGCTGCCATATGCCTTATCACTAGAAGCAACAATTATCGCTTTAACTAAAGCATTATTTCTGGATGCCTCTAGAACGTTCCATGTCCCCTTGATGTTTGTAGAGAAGGTTCTCATTGGTTTCTTTAGCCCCTCACTTACCAGAGGCCTTGCTGCCAAATGAAAAACAATCTCTATTTTATTTCTCTTGATAATTTCTGACAGGAGCAAAAAATTCTCTACACTTCCTTTGATAATATTGATTTTATCTAAATCTTCTTTCAATAGGATTGTTTTTTTTCTGTGCGTCAAAATGTCTAAACCGTATATGTTTACTTTCAAATCAAGCAATGCCTTGGTAAGATGCGAACCCAAAAATCCCTCATAACCAGTTATGAGAACATTTTTCCTTTTCCAGAATTTAGTATTCATACAACCTTAATCCTTCCACACCTTCCAAGGAGCAGAGCCCGTATTCCATAAATTCTCAAGTTCTATCTTTTCTCTTAAAGTATCAAAGGGCTTCCAGAATCCAGAATGCCTATAGGCAACAAGCTGGCCTTCCTTGACTAAGGTTTCTACCGGCTTAGATTCCCACGCAGTGTTGTCTCCTTCTATATAATCAAGAACCTTTGGTTCCAAGACAAAAAATCCGCCGTTTATCCAGGCATTATCGCCCTTGGGTTTTTCCTGGAATGCTAAAACATTATCCTTTTCATCTAAATTCAATCCCCCAAACCTTCCTAATGGCTGAACAGCAGTTACGGTTGCAAGCTTACCATGCCTTTTGTGATATTCTAATGTTTTCTTGATATTTATATCCGCCACTCCATCTCCGTAGGTAAACATAAATGTCTCATTGTCCAAGTATTTTCTGATTCTTTTCAATCTACCGCCGGTCATCGTCTCCATACCAGTATCAATAAGAGTTACTTTCCAAGGTTCAGAAGCACTTGAATGTATGTCTATATTATTATTAGCCATATCAATCGTTACATCGCTCGTATGCAAAAAATAGTGGGAAAAATACTCTTTTATTATATAACCACGATAACCAAGGCAAATGATAAATTCATTAAATCCATAATAAGAATAAATTTTCATTATATGCCAGATAATAGGCTTACCGCCAATCTGCACCATCGGCTTAGGCACAATCTCGGTTTCTTCACTTATTCTCGTGCCTTTGCCTCCTGCTAAAATTACTACTTTCATTTTTACTCCTTTCTAAATCTTGCGGTCAAAAAAGCAGTATGGCGCATATCAACTCTTGCCATAAACCTTGCGAGAAATCCCGGTAATGGATAATAACCTGCGCCTGCGATTCTCTCGCACTTAAAACTATGGATTTCAAAGATTTCCTTAAGCCCCAGAGGGCTAAAAATCCTCATATGCTGCATAGCTCTTGGCGCCCCAATAGATAAGGAGTCATTTTTTCTTCGGTGTAAACCCAAAAAGTTACCTACGGATGAACGAAGAGAACTGATATTACTAAGACTAAAAGGCTGCCACCCCAAAATCAATGCGAAAATATTATGCCAGCTTGATAAATTCTCTGTTGAAATAACAGCGTAGCCACCGGGTTTCAAAACACGATAAATCTCACTGATAAATATATCTGTATCGTATAAATGCTCTATAACCTGGTTAGAAAAGACTATATCTATACTTTCGTTTTCGAACGGTATTTCTTTATTTAAGTCGCATTGGTGGATGATTATTCCTTTCTTCTTTGCATCTTCTGCATACTCGGGAAGTATTTCTATTCCATGGGCTTCCATACATCCCTTTATTCTCTTTATTATCTGTTTAGTAAAATCTCCATCTCCGCAACCACAGTCTAATAAAATTGAGTTGGGTTTATCCTCAAACATAGAAAAAATTATGTTTATACAATTCTGTCCTGCTCGAAAAAATAACTTATTAAAATAACTCAAGATTTCTCCTTATTTTTTATTACAGGTATTAAATAATTTACTAGTTTGTAAAATAAATAAACAAGCATCAAAACCAAACTAATGCAGGTAACCCATAATCCCGCATACACATACTTTTGTGGATAAAATTCTATAGTTGTATCTATGTTCATAGGATTTTTAATAAAAAAAGAATTTACCATGCCATAAGAGATTATTGAAGATATGGGTTTCTCGAGGCTCATTAACCAACGGTTATCATAACCTTCAGAGAATACCAAATACGCCGGTCTTTTAGTCTCTAATTTTATGCGGTATTTCGTAGGATTAACCATTTGCCAGGTAACAGGCATTAAATCTTCTCTTACTTTAAAAAGTTCTTTTATCGTAGAGTAGATGTTGGATTTATAAAGAACAATTTTTTTAGGCTCGAGCTTTCCTTCTCCGCTTATAGAAATAAGAATATTTGATAATCCCTGCGCCGATTTAACAGGCCCTGCTTCTACCCAAAATTCTTTATCTTTATTACTTAAAATTTCTTCTTTTATTATATTGCCGTTAAACTTGACTGTCAAATTACCGGAGAAATCTTGACTTCCAATATCTACAGCTATACGATAATTTCCATCCTCGGGAATAAAGATATCGCAAGAAAAATTGCCGGGCTCTTTAATGATAACGATATCTTTAGACTGAAGAATCTTTAAAATATCCTGACGTAAAGAATCAATAGTCTTTTTGGGTATAATTATAAATTGATCTACCATACCTATAAGACCTGGGTGATGGATTACTTGAAAAAAATACCTGCCTTGTTTTAAATAAAAGGTCCCTGCTTTAATCCATTGGAGCGAATAATATTCATCCTTTAAATCTTCTTCATTCAAGATTTGTTTGGTAAGCTTTTTCATTTGTATATCTTCATATGCTATCACGCTCAACCTTCCTCTATCGGGCCCCTTAGCCACTCTAAGCCATATCTCATAGAGCGCATTCTCTTTGATATTGATTGGAACGGCGGTATTTAATTTAGAAGGTATACTGTTACCTATATTCATATGTCTATATATTATGCCACTGGGATTCTGGGTTATTACACCATCAAATGATTGTACTGGCGGAAGTCCCCCTTTTACCCACCTGCCTATGGCAGGATTATCATCACGTTGAATTACATATTTTGTTAAATCCACCCTATATTCTTTCCCTACTAAAGCTAAAGTCAAATCGGTTATGTCCCTATTGTAAAAAACAATGGTTTCAATATCGCCCAATAGACCTTTGCTATCTTCCTTCAGTTCGTCAGCAAAAAATATAGCCCAGCGCGAAAGATCCATACCTTCGAAAGAAACAAGTGAAAACAACGACTTTAGTCCACCCACAACCAACGCGCCGTGCTCAGTAACAAAAAAACGCGGTGCAAGGTATTGATTCTCAAAACAATCTATATTTTTTCCTATATTTATCTTCTTTAGACCTAATTGATTTCCTAATGTATTAAGATAAAAATCCCTGCCGTTATAAAGGTACTCTTTTTCTAAAGGTAAAAAACAATATTTCAAGTTTAAAATCCCTAAAATCTTGGCAATGTATTTTGTTTTTTTAAAAACCTCTGGATTACACGTGTCAGTCAAGAAATAACCGGCATTGTCCCTCAAATAATAGGCACTAATTATAGGGTATTCTTGGCTAAAAAAAGCATACCTGCCTATCAAGGGATACCAATAAGTTCGAAAACTGTGTGGTGGCTTATTTTTAATAAATTCTTTTATTACTTCATATTCTTTAGGTATCTGTTTTGCCTCAAAACTACCTCCGAGTTTTCCGGTTATTGCAGGAAAAGTTAAATAAATAATAAAACTAAATATAAATGTAACAAATAGCGGCTTCAAAGTAGCTATTTTAAATCCTCGTCTTAGGGTTTTTAACTCAATTTTTTCTAAAACATTTGATAGATAATCTATGCCAAGGCCCAATAACGGAGGATAAGCCAAAATTGTTAAACAGGTAAACTTACCAGGAACACGAAACATATTACCACCCGGAAAATACTTAAAAAACCAAGCATATACATCACCAAAAGGCTTGTTAGTTCCCTTTGCAAAAAAAACCCCGATAATTGCTATTATCGCCAAGAGACGAACATTTCTATCCTTTAAGCGAGCGAGGATGCCTATTAATACAATTATAGGAATAGCAAAATATTGTAGAGGTATGACTGGGAAAGTGGGAGATTTAGGCGGCCAGCCAGTGCCATATATACTAATTGTATGAATTAACTTTGCATAACTTAAGGTATAAACCCAACCTACGTGTTCGTATCCGGGATTAAAAACTACAGGCGAGGATTTCGTTACCATTGCTGGTAAAATCCAATAAAAATTTAAAACAAACGGCACGCTTAAAACCAATATTAAATAACCGAACAATTTAAATATTCTATTTTTATGGCCTGAATCATAACCCGCAACCTTTCTTAAAAATGCAACGATAAAAAAAAGCAAAGCTGCCCAAATAGTTAAATAAGCCGAAGGCGGATAATATGCAATAGAGATACTCAAGAAAATACCGGCTAAAATACCATTTTGAAAGTGCTTCTGCCGTAATCCTTTTACAAAAAAAGCTAATACCAAGGGAGCCAAAGCATTAGCAATCATGGAAATTATAACGCCACAAGCTGTTCCTAGTAATAAGAAGATGTTAAAAACAAAAAATAAGGTAGCAAAAAAACAAATAAGCCGCTTCTTAAATAAGACATAAGTAAAATAATACATTGAAAAGACTAAAAGAAAAAAATAAGGTAAAAAGAAAGTTATTTTCAGGCAAATATCAGAATTAAAACCTAAAAATGCAATCAAACCCGGAAGCAATTGTTGCACTGGATACATAAAAATATTTGAGAAGTATTGCCCAATATAAGGATGTTCGGGAAAGGAAAAGAGATGGGAGAAAGAAAACCAAATATAAGGAACGGAAAAAAATTTGACTAATGCTTCCTTGGGTAGAGACCACAAATCTCCATAGTCTAACATCCCCGGTTTAAACCATCCCCGATGCACTATTATTACTAGCACAATTAGTATCAGAATATCCACCGGCCGATTATTAATAATGGATTTTGACTTATTTTTAAAAAAGGGTATCATTTTTGGGCTTTATAAAAATTGGTTAATCCAAAATTCTATTAAAAACATTTATTACATAATTTAAATCCTCTTTTTCCAAATATTGATGGCAGCCGATATAAAAACCATTTCTCCCGATATACTCCGCATTAGGTAATTTACCTTCATACTCCTTCTTAAGATAACTGTAAGCAGGTTGCTGTGTAGGAATACAACCAAAAATCGGTCTTGTCTCAACTCCATTTTTTTCCAATTCAAAACGCAATCTCTTTCTGGTAATAACTTTTGGGTCTTTTATCACTACCGGATAGGCTAGATAACTAATTTCTTCAGAATAAAGTGGTAAATCTAATATCTGGCTATATTTCTCTAAATGTTGGTTAAGGTATTTAACAATCTCTTGTCTTTTTTTGATTATTTGGTCTACTTTGGCTAACTGAGGTAAAGCCAAAGCTGCCTGGAATTCCATTGTCTTAAAGTTAAGACCTATGAAATCATGAGTAAAACGGGGGTCGTTATCCTCTTCATCATCTATAGATATTCTAGGACATTTACCCTCTGCCCGCATACATATAAAGCAATCGCATAATCTGCCATTTGTCTTGATCTTTCTCACAAGTTTAACGATTTCTTCACTATCCGTGGCTATCGCTCCTAATTCTCCTGCTTGGATATTATGAGCTATATAAAAAGAAAAAGCAGACAAAAGAGATAAAGAACCGGTTTTTTTTCCTTTATACAAACTCCCATGTGCCTGCGCAGAATCTTCAAAAGTTAACAATTTATATTTTTGGGCTATTTTGTTAATCTCCTCCATCTGGCAAGGATAACCCATTAAATGGACAGGCAGAATTAAAGAATAGTCTTTAAGATTCCTGACTTTTTTGAGTTGGTTTTCAATATTCTTCGGGGTAATACCAAATGTCCTTCTATCAACATCTACATAGACTGGCTCAAGTCCACTTCTTACAATAGCATTGCTAGTTGCCACATAGGTCAGAGGAGTAGTGATAACTTTTGAGCCTATTTTTACTTTGTTTGTGTGAATTAAAGCCAATAATCCGGCTACCAAAGCTGAAGTTCCAGAACTTAAGGCAATGGCATATTTGGTTCCCACAAATTTAGCAAATTGCAGCTCAAATTCTCTAACTTTTTTACCTTCAGAGATACGGCCGTTATCCAAAACTTCAGTAACCGCTTGCCGCTCTTCTTTATCTATACGAAAATATCCTACCTGCACTCTTCTAAAACCCATTATCTCTCCTGCAAGCTACGAATAGATAAATTAAAATTAATACGGTTATTTTTCATCAGCTCTATCGCAGAGTATTCAATCTATCTGCCATTTTTCTGCTTCTGTTTATAACTTCATCCATATTAATATATTCAAACTCAGCAAACCTTCCCAGAAGCTCAACTCCTATTGAGGCAAAAAATTTCTTTATAATATCCGTATTTCTTTTATGATTCAAATCATGGATTACGTAAGCATACTCTATATCCTTTACATCTGTGCATATGATATCACGCTTATTAATAATACTACGCTTATCTAATTCGTGTATAACCCTCTGCGTTAAATGTGACGGTGAAATATTATATAGCGGATGTCCGGCATGAGTAGTAACCTCGGCAATCAGAGATGAGTAACCTTTTGGTACCATATTTTTGCTAAAATATCCCGTATAGCATATTCTGTGGGCTACGATATTCCTATCAGGGATATAAAGCGCCGTTCTATTAAGTAAAGATTCGTTATTTACTCCCATTAAAATTATTCTTA
>Ga0315279_10001049_pt1 | contig 47776 bp, 44 predicted proteins | sample YL17G06_20_MG_FD_203694 | JGI IMG/M metagenome (GOLD analysis project Ga0315279, IMG submission 203694) | Sediment microbial communities from Yellowstone Lake, YNP, Wyoming, USA - YL17G06_20 | ecosystem: Environmental > Aquatic > Freshwater > Lake > Sediment | place: USA: Wyoming | collected...
CACAAGAAATATCTGGCAATCTATGTTGTGATGTTTGAATGGAAACACAATCTCAAGTGTGTCAATGCCGGTTTCTTGAGAGCCATAATGATACCCAATTTCACCTTAAAACCGATATGAGCCAATACTTTATGATTTGATTTACATTTTAGTATACAACATCCGGGAGTGGAACTCACCATTTATTAATCATACAGCCTATCTACTAATTTTGTTCTCTTATTTGAATATGATAATAGCCTCCTCAAACTTAGCTTCTGCAATAAGTTTAACTTGCTTCTCCACAAATTGCCTCATCATCTCTTTTAGCCTTTCTTCAGAAATCTCACTCAAAGCATCTTCAAATTTGGCTTCTGGAATAAGTTTAACTCGCTTCTCCACAAATTGACTTACCATTTCTCTTAGCCTTTCTATAGAAACCTTACTCAAGGCATCATACCAGCCCTCAATAGTGACTTCCACAGTGATATTGTCAACAACATATCTTTTTTTCACATTAAGACGCCCTATACCAGCATAATTCAAAACTTCTAGAACGTCTCCCTTATTTAGTTGAATCCCTCTATTTTTTGGCATTTTCATCATCCTCCTTAAATTCTGATTAACCACATCCAGAGTCAGCCTTCTTCAAACGATAGAAACCTTGAACGTCCTTGAACACATCAGCAACAGAATAGAACCCATCTAACTCACGCATTCATTCTTGCCACACCACTGAATAGAGGGAGCGGTTGACTGTGAGTCCATGCGCCGCTCTCACTATCATTACTTGGGAATATCCTGAACGCAACGGAAACCAATTTCACTATGTGATAAAGTGGGAGCGTAGTAGTGACCGCGTTCCGCCACTCTAAGGGAATAGTTAAGAAAAAAAACTTCATGACCAAACGATCCACCGCGCAAAACACGACATTGACATGACCCAGAACTTGGTCCATCTGGATTTGATTTTGGTGAATTCTTATAATAATTAAGTCCATACCAGTCTGCACACCATTCCCAGACATTGCCTGCCATATCATATAAGCCATAACCATTCGGTGCAAAGCTACCTACTGGAGATGTGTATTCCCATATATCCTTGCCACCTATGCCATAATAATTAGCATCATCATGAGTGAGAGTATCACCCCATGAGTATCTCTTTCCCACCAAGCCACCACGAGCCGCTTTCTCCCATTCTGCTTCTGTTGGTAGCCGCTTCCCTATCCATTGGCAATATGCAACTGCATCATTCCAACTTACATCAACTACAGGTTGATTAGGACTATTAAAGTTTTGATTATTCCAGAGAGTCAGTACCTTCCTATATTTTGTTTCATCTATGAACTTCTTATACTGTGCATTTGTCACCTCATAAATATCCATATAGAAGGCATCTAAATAGACAGTATGCACTGGTGCCTCGGTTGCATTGCTACCCATCTGAAATTCACCAGCAGGGATCAAGACCATCGGTGTGTCTATAGTATTATTAACATCATTATTATCATTCCCGCAACCCATTATTAGTAGAACCAACATTAAGTATACAATCTTACTCATAATACATCCTCGTCATGGTGATAATTTCACTAGCTCTAACCATACTTATATTCTATACCAGTTTTCATATCTGTCAATATTTTTTCGTTGAAAGCACCCTACATAGTTTGATAATATCTACACACAATAGGATCACCGATTGGATTATCTATATCATTCCTTTGTGTCTTTGTGGTATATTTTCATTATACAATCCATCAGAAACGAATGGTGATAAAGCATTATCAATTATGAATTTCATAACGCACTTACCAATGGAAGTTCTCTTTCCTGAACAGCTTCAGCCGCATATTTAAGCGATTCTCGTATATCCTCGATCTCAAGGTCTGGATAAAATTTCAGTATATCTTTTTCTTTCATTCCGTCTGCTATCATACCAACAACAGTAGCCACTGGTATACGAAGTCCACGAATACAAGGAACTCCTCCCATTTGATTGGGATTAATGGTAATTCGATGAAACATCATTTTAATTAACCTCCTCCAAAATTAAATAAGAACAGGGTTTGCCAAAATGAATTCGACTGTCAACAACTATGTGTGTTTTATATTCTTTTTCCATGTTTTTTTCACTCCTACCGACTCGACCAGATTTATAAGACTATTATCCGCCAACTTTCTTCTTTAATTCCTGCAATTTATTCAATGCTTGAAGCGGTGTCATGTTGTGTATGTCAATGGCATTTAACTCATCTACGAGGTTATCTGCTTTTGAACCGAAAAGCGAAAGCTGTATTGGCTCATTATACTTTGCTGGTAACTCATGCACTTTCGGCATTTTTGCGTTAGCGATCGGTTTACCGTTATCGCTTTTTTCGAGTGTTTCCAGTATCTCCCTTGCCCTCTGGATAACCAGATCGGGAAGTCCTGCTAATTGTGCAACGTGGATGCCGTAGCTCTGATCCGTTCCGCCTTCGACAATCTTTCTGAGGAATGTTATCTGTCCGTTCCATTCCCTTACAGCAACGTTATAGTTCTTTGCTCCCGAATGTGTATTACCCAACTCTATGAGTTCGTGATAATGCGTGGCAAACAGTGTCCTAGCACCGATCTTGGTCTTGTCTAAAATATGCTCTGCAACTGCCCATGCGATGCTGAGTCCGTCATAAGTGCTTGTCCCTCTGCCGATCTCGTCGAGTATCAAAAGGCTTCTCCGTGATGCGTTGTTCAAAATATTAGCTGTTTCATTCATCTCCACAAGAAACGTGCTTCGTCCCATGACAAGATTATCCGAAGCGCCCACACGAGTAAATATCCTGTCAACTATGCCGATTGACGCCTCTGATGCTGGAACAAAGCTTCCAATTTGTGCCATCAAGACAATGAGCGCAACCTGCCTTAATATTGTACTTTTTCCCGACATATTCGGTCCTGTAATTATAATCATTTGCTGTTCATCGCAGTCGAGGTATAAGTCATTCGGCACGAATCCCTCACCTGTGACAAATTTTTCTACTACAGGATGCCTTCCGTCCTTTATTTTTATCTCATCACTGTCGTTGACGTTTGGCTTAATATAGTTATTCTTTGACGACACATAAGCCAATGCACTCAGGAAATCAAGCATAGCAACTATTGATGACACTTTTTGAACTCGCAAAGTGCTTTCAGCGACCTTTGCTCTTATCTGGCAAAATATCTCGTATTCAAGCTCACCGATGCGTTCCTGTGCATTGAGAATCTTGGTTTCGTATTCTTTCAAATCCGGGGTTATAAATCGTTCAGCATTAACTAAAGTCTGCTTGCGGATGTAGTCGTCTGGAACAAGGTGCAGATTAGATTTGCTAACTTCAATATAATATCCAAAAGCGTCGTTGTATCCGACTTTGAGAGAGTTTATCTTTGTCCTTGTGCGCTCGGTTTCCTGTAATTTCGTTATCCATTCCTTGCCCGAAGTGCTTATCTTGCGCAACTCATCAAGTTCCTGATTATATCCATCTTTGACGAGATTACCTTCGAGCAAAGTCGCAGGCGGATCATGATAAATTGAATTCTCTATGAGTTCAACTACGTCAGAAATATCCTCAAGCTCCTCGTTCAGCAAACATAGCATAGTAGATTCGCAGGTATTCAGCTTTTCTTTTATCATCGGGAGTAGCTTGAGAGAGTACTTTAGTCCTAGCAATTCCCTTGCATTTGCAGTTCCCAACCCAATTCTGGACATAAGGCGTTCCATATCGTTCATGTTCTTCAATATCTCTCGAAATTCGTCAAGAAAGACTATCTTGCTGTGAAATTCTGTAACCGCATCAAGGCGAGATCGAATCTGCCCCGTGTCTAAAAGGGGTCTCAAAAGACAATTGCGCATCTTGCGCCCACCCATAGGAGTAAGCGTTTCATCCAGTATTTCAAGCAATGTGCCTTTTAATGATCCATCTCGTAAAGACCGCATCAACTCAAGGTTGCGTTGGGTGTCTGCATCAAGGATCATGTATTCTTCAAGTGAATAGGTGCTTAAAGAACGTATATGCTGAACTTCCTGTTTTTGCGTATCTTTAAGGTAATATATAAGCGCACCTGCGGATGTGATTGCAGATGGCATATTCTCACAACCGAAACCGTCAAGCGTTATAGTATGAAAATGATCCAATAATTCTGATCTTGCGGAATCATGCGAGAAAACCCAAGTTGGAACGTGATTTATTGCGGGGTTTACTGTTGTAGTTATGTATTTTATAAGTTCTGTTTCTTTTTCAAATTGTTCGCTTATCAGACATTCTGCGGGATGAATGCGTTCAAACTCAGCTAAAAGCTTATTCGGTGTATCAAGTTCCGTCACCGAGAATTCACCGGTTGATAGATCAACGTGGGCAAAACCGTATCTGTCATTAACTTTGCTTATAGATGCAAGGTAGTTATTCGCTTTTTGATCGAGCATGTTTAGCTCTGTGAGTGTGCCGGGGGTTACTACCCTTATGATTTCTCGTTTTACTATGCCTTTGGCTTTTCTTGGGTCTTCCATCTGTTCACAGATAGCAATCTTATAGCCTGCTTTCACGAATTTTGCGAGGTAGGTATCAATAGCATGGTGCGGAAATCCAGCAAGAGGAATAGGCTCACCGCTGTCTTTATCCCTTGCGGTCAGCGTAATTCCTAATACACGGGAAGCGATCTTAGCATCCTCGTAAAACGTCTCGTAGAAGTCGCCCATCCGAAAGAAAATGATGGCATCGGGATGCTGACGTTTAGCGCTGTGATATTGTCTCATTAATGGTGTTAGTGTTGACATCATATAATTTTTTCTATGGTTAGAAAGTCTTTAGCTTTCACAATCTTTATGTTTTCGTAACTAATAACATTAAGAAGGTGTTTATCACCTGAAATGATATAATCTGCATTTCCATCTAATGCACATTCAAGAAATATGTTATCTGTTGGGTCTTCTATGACGACATCAATTTTGCTCTTTGTCTCAATAAAATGAGTATATTTTCTTAGATTATTAACAATTGGAAGTATTTCGGCAGGTAATAACCCAAATTTTGGATAGGCTAATACCCTGATTAATTCCTTTTCTATATCAATACTATATAGAAGCTTGATTTCTTTAGCCTTTACAAGATCGTATATCTGTCTTGGACAACCTTTCCAGAAAAGTGCAGAAATAGTAATGTTAGTATCAAAGACTATACTTTTCACTTGACATTCCTAGATTCATGGATAATTTTTTCTATATCTTCTTCTGTAAGTGATGAAAATTTTTTCTGTTTTGCTAGATTTTCTGCGTAAGAATAAATATCATCATTATCCAGATTTTCGTCTGTTATGACGCCATCATTAAATATTCCTTCCAGAGAGAATTGCTTTTTACTATAGTTACCTGTCAAGAATTCTTTCAAGTTATCGTTTGCTATTACCCATTTTCCACCAAGCATTTGAGCTTTAAGCCTGCCGGTTTTGATATAGCTTAGAATAGCAACTTTCGTTACACCTAATAACTCAGATAATTCTTTTACAGAATATAGCTTAATATCTTCTATCATCAAAGGCATATTTATCCCTCCTTCATATTGTTGATATTTACTTTATATTATAGTATATATACTTTACTATGTCAAATATTTAGTTATTTATACTGTCCATCATAATACTTAACGTTTCAGATTTCCCCATGTGGTAGTAATCTTATCTGAAGGTGAAACAGCCGCATAAAACTTTAATCCATTTGTCATAAGACTTTTGATGTCTTCCTCTGCTAGAGCTATATTGAGAATGGCAAAATCATCAATAGTACCGTCAAAGTAAGTGTCTGCGTTTCCATCGGACCTTCTACCAATATTGAGCGTTTTTTTGTCTCCGGGAGAAGCGGGAGTAGTGCCTTTTCCTGCTTGCATAACACCATCTAAGTATAGACTTATAGATTTTTTGCTTGCATCCCAAACACCAGCTACGTGATACCATTTATCAGCAACTATTGTGGGAGAAACAATTACTGTGCTTTCAACGCTGTCAGACATGATATTTATGCCCAACTCCCCATTATTTATCTGTATAACAAACTGAAGATAGTTAGTGTTATCGTATCTTACTTCAATGATTCTCGTCCATGTTGTTCCGCTTCCTGATATATCGTGAACGTTGATCCAGTATGCAATGGTAAAGCTGTTTTTGGGTATATTATTAAATATTTCTGGCAGGCTAATCTCGACATAACCATCTTTACCATCAAAATAAATAGCTTTGCCTGATTTTCCATCTACCCATTTGGTCCCATTCATCAAGCTTCCATTATCGCTCTTTCCTGTTGTATCTCTAGCTGTTTGACCATTTCCCTCGTCAAAAAGCCATGCACCGACCAAAGCTGTCTGTGGAATATCAGCGAAACTCACTCCGGTTAATAGAAGAGAAATAAGCATTAAAAAAATAAACACTTTAGACTTAATATTCATTCAGTGCCACCTTCCTTAAAGGAGTATGGCACAGAAATAATTTCTGTGCCACTTATAGAAATTTTCTACCAAAGACCCCAGAAATTATCAATCTGTGACTGGTAGCCGTTTACCTTTCCGCTCAGAACGTCGTCATATTTAACTGCCTGACCACAATATGCTGATTCAAAGATTGACTCGCAGATAGCCTTTGCTCGCATACCGACTTCACCGGTCACTTCTGGCTGACGATTGTTCTGTATAGCATCAAGGAAGTCGTAACATTCAATGAAAACGCCATTTGTGAAACCAAGCGGGAACAGGCGATTCTTTTCATCTTTGGATAGAGTTTTCAAATACTCATCCACGACTTCTTGGAATGGGCGTTTCTTTCCGTCCTTCATTGTGAGTTCAGCATTGCCCCACGGACCATGGAAAACGTCACTATCTTGCAAAGAGCCTTCGGAGCCATAGTATAGGACGTGACTGAATCCCTGACCCGGTGCTGACCACGTTACAGTCCACGTTCCGATGACACCGTTCTTGAAGTTGATAGTCGCAACCCATGTATCTTCTTGCCAGTCTTTGATGATTTTACCGTCTTTAATAGTTTTTCTTGCCTCAAGCTGTTCTACTCTTGCATATACGGTATCAACATCGCCAAATAAGAAGCGGATCGTGTCGCAGAAGTGTGCGCCGGAGTCCATGACCATACCGCCTCCACCCATCATAAGATCGAGTCTCCAGTGCCATCCGCCGGGTTCCAAACCTCGCCACTGAGCCATCTGTGAGAAGAACATTCTCGGATCACCGATCAGCTTCGATTCATTAAACATCCATCGTGCCGCTCTCTGGCTGGGACCACGTCTGATATTTTCGGCACATGCGGTAATCTTACCATTGCGCTTACCAGCTTCGATCATTGCCTTGCTTGCTTTTATCGTCACGCCAAAGGGCTTCTCGGTCATTATATTAGTGCCTTTGTCTAAGCACATTATAGCGTTTACGTGATGATCAGAGTGCCTTGAGCAAATATCCGCCGCATCAAGGTTCTCGTTCTTCAGCATCGTCTCAACGTCTGTGTAAACTTTTGGCGCCTTGTCTTGCGTCTTTGCCGCTTCATTTGCGAAATTCTGCGCTCTTTCTGCTACAGGATCGCACATTGCCGCAAATTCAAATTTTTCTGGTTCACCTTTTTTGATGTTAATGTAACCATCAAGATGTCCGTGAGACATTCCTCCACACCCAATGATAGCTAGTTTCAATTTCTTTGCCATTTGATTTCTCCTATTAATAGTTGTTAGTTTTTGGTTTTCAAATGAGACCCAAATAGAGCTTTAATGTTACAAGTAGTAAGTTGGGTTTTGTTCCTCAACCAACCCACAAAACTCAAAACTATATACCAGATACTAAGCGTGATTATAGCATCTGCGACAATATAAGTCAACATCAACTGAGTTTTTTAGAATGACCAAAAATTCAACATTAATCAATAATATCAGTGAATTGGTAATAAATATTTGAAATAACAAAAAAAGGGACACGATTTTTCGTGTCCCTTTTTTTATCAAACAAACTTTTAATAGTTACTTTTTAGATATCCCCAACTAGAAGTGAGTTTTCTACCTGCGTCAACAGCAAATGCTGACATTCCACCTGCCATGATTTGTTTAACTTCATCTTCAGAAAGGGCTCTACCAAATATCATCACTTCATCAATTGTCTGTGCGCATTTCCTGGTATCACAACCAGAACGATTGTCACGTCCTATAACGAGATCACCAGTTGTCGCATCTATTTTTCCACTTTTTTCAATACTTCCAGCCATCACTCCATCTAAATAGGACCTTATCTCTTTACCATCATAAACCCCTGCTATATGATGCCATTCACCTAGTTTTATTGAAGCTACTGCTGAACTTGGCCAAGTGCCAAAAGCTCCGCCAACCCATACAAGAGGGTCAGTTCTAGCTTCCTTCGGATTAGTCTGAACATCCGAGTGAAGCATGTAAGTATTGTTTTTAGAAAGAATTGCACAATAGATATCTGGAAAAGTTTTGATATTGACCCATGCTGACATGGTTATCTGGTCAGTAATATCAAGAGAATCACTGTCTTTAACAAAGACTTGATTCTTTGCATCGCTATCAGAGAAATCTAGTGCTTTCCCGTACTTGCCAGCAACCCATTCAACTTTTCCTTGAATTTCACCGTCATTTTTATTTCCCGATGCGTCCTTTGCTACTTTACCGCTACCTTCATCAAAATTATAGTAAAGCACCAGCCAAAGCACCAGCCCTTTGGTATCAAAAGCAAAAATTGGCGTAGAAACGATTAATAGAATCGCAATAACCAATATAACAAAACGCATTTTTTATACTCCTTACTAATATTAACAAAATGGGTCTATGAATATAGTTTATCCAAGACCCATTGAATTGTTAGTTAATTATTATTCTGACTTCAATTGTCCCCAGAGAGTGGTCACACGATCTTTGGGTGTAACAGCAGTAAGACTACCAGCCATAACTTCGGTAACTTCAGCCGCTGATATTCCACGATTGAATAAGATAGCGTCATCAACGATTACGGTTGTTCTTCTGGTGACACAACATGCACGGCTATCACGACCGATAACCAAATCATTAGCAGTTACATCTATCTTGCTGGCAAAAGCTCTGGATGCTATGAGTTTGCCATCTATGTAGTTGCTCAGATTCGTGCCATCAAAGGTTCCCATTACGTGATGCCATTCATTCAATTGAATTGGAGCGCTTATAGGAGTTTGCCATGCGTCAAATGGCCAGAGGAGCGGTTCCATTTCGTAACCTTTGCCACTCCAATCGCTCATGTGAAACATATAGGTATCAGCTTTAGTCATTAATGAGCAACTGCCATCTAGCACTGTTTCGATATATACCCATCCGCCAAATGTCATCTGATCCGTAACGTCAAGGGTTTTGTTGGCTTTAACTGAAACAAAGTTATTTGGGTCGCTGTCAAGAATCCTAACAGCTTTTCCATATTTACCGGCGACCCATTCCACGCTTCCGGTAAGTGTACCATCGTTTCCATTCCCTGATTTGTCTTTCGCTACGGTTCCAGTTCCTTCATCGAATGGAAGAAACATTACCAAGCCCTTTGTATCTACTGCAGAAAAGGCTGTACCAACACAAAATAGAATCGCCAAGGTTATGGCAATAACGAATTTCATCTTTTACCTCCATTATAATTAATAAACTTAATGTTAAATACTAACTGAGTTGTTATCACACAAGCTATACGAAGATTACCAACTTCAGTTATAACATAAAATACGCTACCTACGTTGCATCACCTCCTCATTTTAGATAAATACATAATTGATTAGAAGCCCACTTTTATTTCTCCCCAGAGATTAGCAAGTCGTCCCTGAGATTCGACAGATATTCCTCCGCCTGCCATAGTTTCTTTCACTTCATTGGCAGCAAGAGCACGATTGAATATCATCAATTCATCAATTGCTTGAGTTATTCTTCTTGTATTGCAACATGCACGACTATCACGACCTATTATCAAATCATTCGCAGTTACAGTTATTTTATTGGCAAAAGCTCTGGAGTTTATGAGTTTGCCGTCTATGTAATTACTCAAGTTTTTGCCATCAAAAACACCCATGATGTGATGCCATTCATTCAATTGAATTGGTGCACTAATGGCTGTCTGCCATACGTCAAATGGCCAGAGCAAAGGCTCCTGTTCAATACCTTTTCCGCTCCAGTTACTTGAATGGAACATATAAGTATCAGCCTTTGTCATAAGGGCACAACTGCCATCTGGAATCGTCTCAACATTGACCCATGCACCGAAGGTTATCTGGTCAGTAATGTCCAGAGTTTTGTTTGCCTTAACAGAGACAAGGTTGTTCGCACTATCATCCATAACTTTTATAGCCTTTTTGACCTTGCCATCAACCCATTGAACATTGCCTACAAGTTCACCGTCATTCTTCTTGCCTGAACCATCCTTTGCTATCTTTCCGCTTCCTTCATCAAACGAAAGATAAAGCACAAGTCCATTTCGGTCAAGGGCATAAGTTGTGAGCGAAAAGGCACAAATGAAAAATATTACAAGTATAAAGAAGCAAAATTTCATAATAACCTCCGGCTAAGGATTTGTGATTAAATAACTTATCCATTTAAATTGAAAAAAGTAGTTGGGTTGAGGAACGAAACCCAACGTACATGATTAATTATTTAATGCTCATATCAAAATATGCTCTACATACATCTGTTAATGTTTGATCATAACAAAAAAAAACAATCTTGTCAATCACTTTTATGGTGATTGATCCCTATTCATAGAGTTGACGAATGTATATATAATATGATATGATTTAACTGTAATTCTGAATCTACAAAGTAGATGGATAATAACTAAAAAAAGGAGTAAACAATGAAACTGGGATTTTTGACGCCGTTTTCAAAAGATATAGTGGAATTTGCAGGAAAAGGTCCATTTGAATGCCTAGAAATTGGTGGTGCACCAAAGGAATGGCTCGGTGATACAGACGAAGCCAAAAAAGCTCGTGAAGAAGCCAAAAAGATTCTCAAAGAGAATAACATTATCGTCGCTTCTATTATGAGTCCGTTACCTTCTTTACGGACTCCAAAAGAGGAAATGAAGAGCAAACTTGACATGATGGCAGCAATTATGGACGTCTGCAAGAATATGGGAAATGCTGTTTATACCAGCGCAGGTCCTTCTGGTTATGATACATCAAAGAGCTTGCAAGATAACGTCGCTGTTTACAAAGAGGTATATTCACCAATAGGTGAACTCGCCGCGAAAAAAGGCGTCAGAATCGCTTTTGAGAACTGGCCCGGTGGGCGAGTCTTTGGTGAAGGAGCAAATCTGCCTGTCACCCCTCATGCGTGGGAATTGATGTTTAATGCCCTACCCGCAGAATTCATCGGATTGGAATTTGACCCATCTCATCTAATGTGGCAGTGGATCGATCCCTATAAAGCGGCGAAAGATTTTTCAAAGCATATTTTCATGGTGCATCTGAAAGATACTGAGATATTCTATGAAAGACTAGAACGAGTTGGCAATCATGGAAACGGATGGTGGACGTATAGACTACCGGGATTCGGCGAACTCGACTGGCATCAGTTTTTCACAGTATTATACGAAGCTGGTTATGATGGCAACATGGTAATCGAGCATGAAGACCCAATATTCGACGGTCCACGCAGACGAGAAGGTTTCATACTTGGAGGTAATTTCCTAAGAAAAACTCTCCTTGTCTGATCCTGATAAATATAGATGCTTAGATAATGTTTTTTAAAAGGAATAATCACGAATTAAACAAATGAACGAATTCCACGAATATAAACAAGAAAAATTCGTGCAATTTGTTAATAAGTGAAATTCGTGATTAAAATTCTTTTTCTGAATGTCTATAACTACAAAGGCACTAAGTAATATATATAATCTAATTCTTAGTGTCTTTGTGTCTTTTATTAGCTAATTAACGACTTGTGCTAGTTCTCATAGATTAAGATTTTTTAGGAACAGACCTGTGTGTCTGTCTTTCAGATGGATTTATAAATAGTGTTACATAAAAAACAGTCGTTTAAAGGCGGATACAAATTCAGAAAGTTGATGGGTACACCCAAAACGTATCTCCGTGATATTGGCGTACCAAAGCAAGTTGTCATCTTAATGCAACAGGGATTCGGTGAAGAAGTACCGTTTATCGTTAAAACCGGTGATATAGTCAAGGCAGGTCAGATTGTAGGGATAAACGATAATTCTTGCTCATCACCAATACATGCGACTGTTAATGGAACTGTAAAAGATATAATTTCAATAAACCGATGGGAAAGAGATGTATCAGCATTAGTAATAGAATCCGATGGAACTTCTGATTGGGCAAAACTAGAAAATTCATCATCTGATCTCGACAAAATAGATTCAGATCAAATTAATAAAATTCTTTATCTTTCTGGTGTGTCATCCATAGGAAAATATGGATTCCCTACGAAATACAATACTTCCAAACTACAACCAGATATTGTAGAAAACCTGATCATAAATGCTGTAAACACTGAACCGTATAGTTTAAAAAATAATGCTTTTTTATCTGGAAATATAGAGAAATTTTTAACGGGAGTTGATATTTTAAAACGTTCACTAAACAACAAGGTTGAAGTCTATCTTGGTATTGACGTTACAGATGGTGAGATTATCAATCAGATAAAGAGATCATCAGGATTTAACTGGCTTCATATACATCCATTAAAACCAAAATATCCACAAGATCACGAGGTTATCCTAACTGAAACGATACTTGGAAAAAAATTTCCTTATGGTGGTTCAATCTCAGATTTAAAAACTGTAATCATAGACATTCAAGACGTAATGCACGCTTATGAATCTGTGATAGAAGGAAAGCCTGTTATTGATAGAACCATTGCTATCGGTGGCTCTATAAGTGAAGTTGGTTTTGTAAAGGTACGTCTTGGTACTCAATTAAAGCATATCTTTCCATCTCAGCTTGATAATAAAAGAGTCATCTACGGTGGGATTATGACAGGCAAAAAATGCGACGATCGGTCTGTTCCGATTGATAGGGCAGCAAAGTCAATATCAATACTTGAAGAGAATCAAAGTAGAGAGTTTTTATCATTTCTTAGATTGGGTATCAACAGGGGTTCATTTTCAAACGCATTTTTATCATCATTTTTACCTGCGACTGAAAGAAAAATTGACACTAATATAAATGGTGAATTAAGACCATGTATATACTGCAATTATTGCGAAAGCGTCTGCCCTGTTGACCTGATGCCATATTTGATAAGTAAATACGTAACTCATGATATGGTTGAAGAAGCAGAAAAATATTATCCATTATCTTGTATTGATTGCGGATTATGCACCTTTGTTTGTCCGTCAAAGATACCGTTGATGAAACATATACAAGATGCGAAGGAAATAATAAGAAATGAGTCAACAATCTGATATTCGTACATTAAAGCGATTTTTCAAGACTGCGGGTGATGCTATTGATGCGTTCCTTTTTGGTACTCATGAAGTGGTTACTGACGTCCCGTACGTTCGTGATTACATGAACCTCAAAAGATATATGATCCTTGTAATCATGGCTGTTGCCCCATCCGCTTTAGCTTCCATATACTTCTTTGGTTGGAGATCGCTGGTCGTCATTATTTTTTCATATCTTTTCGGTGTCACTACGGAATGGATATTTGCTACTGTAAGAAAAGAGGAACTTACTGAAGGTGCATTCGTTACCTGTCTTATATATCCAATGCTCCTTCCCCCGACTGTGCCTTTATGGATAGTCGCTGTCGGCATAGTATTCGGTACTTTATTTGGAAAAGAGGTTTTTGGTGGGACAGGTAAAAATCTCTTTAATCCTGCCTTAATAGGACGGATATTCGTTGCCATTGCATTCCCTACAATTATATCTGGTCAATGGTATAAGCCTATTTCGGGTGCATTTGGAGGATTTGTAGCATATTCTGTTGACGGAATAACAACAGCTACATCACTTACAGACTTCAAAAGCACTAATACGATAGAATCATATTGGAAACTCTTTACAGGTGACATTCCGGGATGTCTCGGTGAAACCTCGAAAATTCTGATAATTCTCGGTGGATTATTCCTGATGATAACAAAGGTGAGCAACTGGCGAATACCCGTTGCGTATATTGGAACTGTTGTTTTGCTGTCATCTATATTGTCTCAAATATCACCAGACAGATTCGCACCGCCATTATTTCAGCTTCTATCGGGAGGATTATTATTCGGCGCAATGTTTATGGCAACGGACCCTGTGACTTCTCCTATGACTTCGCAGGGAAAATGGGTCTGCGGTTTTCTATTAGGTGTCTTAACTATTGTGATCAGAGGCTTATCTGGCTATTCAGAGGGTGTAATGTTTGCTATTATTCTAATGAATATATTTAATCCCCTTATAGACAATGTAGTTCTGTTACTGATCACGTCAAAAAATAGACGGAAAATGGAAATTTTGTAATGAATGTAAGTGGTTGGAGATACAAAATCTGGACAGTTTTATTCCTCGTAATCGTGGTATGCGCATCAACGGTAGTTCTTGGCGCTGTATACGTCAAAACTGAGCCAACAGTAGAGAAAAACGAGAATATTAAGCTAGAACAGAATATATTGGACTTATTTGAAATACCTTATGAACAATCTAATATTGATGAGATATTCAAAGCTAATATAACTATTGACCGTGAAAATGGCATGGATATATACAAATCCGAGAAAGGTGTAGCTTTCAAAGTTACAGGTTCTGGTTTTTGGGACATGATCTCTATTCTTATAGCTCTGGAATACGATTTTGAGACGATAAAGGGATTTAAAATATTAAAACTTGCCGAGACTCCCGGTTTAGGGGAGAGAATAACGGAAAAATGGTTCCTTGAGCAATTCAAAGGTAAAAAGATAGTTCCTGAATTGAAGATCGTAACTCATAAGGGTACAGGCGGAGTAACGGACGCTACGACCAGCGCAACAAGAGCGAATAGACCTGAAAACGAAGTAGACGCCATCACAGGCGCAACAGAGACGAGTAAAGCCCTTGAAAGAATTATTAATAATGGTGTAAAGATTTTTTATCAAAAAATGCGTTTGGAAAAACGTATTGAAAGTGCATTGACGTCACTTGAAAGGTGTTATAAAGCTATTAATTCTTGATTTGATAAAAAAAGCTTGACATAATAAGAATTATTTGATAATCTTATTACTATCTGGTGCCGAGGTAGCTCAGGTGGTAGAGCAGTGGACTGAAAATCCACGTGTCGGGAGTTCAACTCTGCCCCTCGGCACCAATCTTACTACTTCGTCTTGCCGGCGTAGCTCAGTGGTAGAGCAACTGATTCGTAATCAGTCGGTCGGAGGTTCAACTCCTCTCGCCGGCTCCATCCGTTATTTCTAATCCTAATGATCTGTTTCTTCGTTTCACTGTCATTATAAACTTTTTTGGAATCAGATCGTCTAAACTTTAAGGGAGGACGATAGGCTTTGGTAGATGATGATTTTGAGCTTGTTGAGCGATTCCAATGTGGGGATATATCAGCCTTCGACCCTTTGGTACTAAGGTATCGAGATAAGGTATACGATATAGTCTATTCACATACGCGTAACGTCGAAGACGCTTATGATCTGTCTCAAGAAATTTTTTTGAAGGCATTCAAAGCTCTTGGACGGTTCAAGAGAAAATCTTCATTTTATACTTGGCTTTACAGTATAGCGATTAACGTCTGCATTGACCATGGCAGGAAGAACAAACGTCATTTAATGATTCCAATAGAGGACTGGATGCAATCTTCAGACTCGATTGATTTACTTAGTACTGATAGTGGCAGTTCTCCGTCAGGCGCCGTTGAGCTAAAGGAACTGAAGCATCAGCTTGCATGGGCGATAGAGCAACTTCCACCAAAGCAAAAAGCTGTTTTTATAATGAAACGTCAACAAGGACTTTCACTTGAGGAAATAGCCAATACTTTGGGACGCTCTGTTGGTACAGTCAAAGCGCATTTATTCCATGCGACGTCTAAACTAGCAAATCTGTTAAAGCCTTATCTGGAATAGCTTTTTTCACTCTAAAGGGGTATTGACAGTGAATTGTAAACATATTAGAAAAAAACTTCTAGATTATACAGAAAGAAACTTGAGCGAAAAAGATTCGCTAATGGTAAAGCAACACATCGCCAGATGTGATTCCTGTCGTCAAGAATTGGCACTATTTATTGAACTATCAGAATTCACTTACAAAGTGGACTATCCCCCAGCATCAATCTGGAACAATTTCCTACCGGATCTTCATGCACTTATTGAAAAAGAAGCGGCTGTTGATTTCGCTAAAGAGCAAAAACGGCAATCTTACGTTAAGTGGGGTTGGACATTTGTTGCTGTCGCATCTGTGATGTTCTTCGTTTCATCAATTATATTAGAATATCAATCTCCATTTGGAACTAAAGGTAAAAATGTACAGCAAACCAAAATTCAAGCAAGATCAAAGACAGTTGAAAGATCAGATAGCTTCTTCATCGCTGAAATAATATCAGATACAATGATTGATGAAAAAGAGGCAGTAAAACTCAAAAAGCTTGTTAATAATGCTGATTACGAAGCATTTGCCCCCACAAATTATAATCCTTATTATAATCTGACTGAAATAAACGTAGAATCAAAACACGTCAGTGAAAACGTTATACAATCGCTATTAAATGACACTTATTCACAATTTGATAACACTGATAGCCTAGAACGCTATAACACTGATGGTCTTGGAACGATATAGCCATAAAAAGACTGGAGGTATAATGATGAAAACTATAAATATAATCTTGATGTCGCTTTTGCTGATTATGATTTTTGGGTTAATCATAGCCATTAGCGCAGAAGATAAATCCGCAATAAAACCTGTTCCAACTGTTGCAGATAATTCTGACGTTAATCTTGCACCGAATGATATACCCAAATTGATAGAGATTATTAAAGTCTGGAAACTCATTGATGAAGTAGAACTGGATAAAATAAGCGAAGATAAATTAGTCAAATTTTTGGCTAAATATAGGCAACTGGATCAGATTAGATTCAAGTATCATAAAGATAAGATGGATTCCATAGAAAAATTGAGGAAACTTCTCGAAACGAATGCTCCAGAAGAACAGATCAAATCCGCATTAAATGAAATTAATAAAGTAGATGAGACTTTTCAGCAAAGAGAAAAGCAAATACTGGATACGCTTAACTCAAATCTAACACCAAAACAACAGGCAGAATTCATTGTTTTTCAGGATAATCATTGGCGTGAAATGAAGCAGATGATAAGTGGACTTAAAGAATTGAGTACAATAAAAGAACGACGCTTGAATTATCAGACCGAAGCATTAAGCAGAAACAGGTAATTAGAGATTTGTAGGTTGGGTTGAGGAACGAAACCCAACTTACTATTTGTGGCTCTTTGGGAATTAATGGGGAAACTTATGTTTATAATGGATTCCCGTTTTCACGGGAATGACACAAACGTAATCGTTGTCATTCCAGCGAAAGCTGGAATCTATCCTATGCAAGAATCATTCTCCCATAAAATACCAAAGATCCAACTCTACAATTAAAAGATTATTAAATTTCTTTCTATAAAACTATAATCGAGTTCTAAAATCCCCCCTTCCCCCCTTTTCAAGGGGGAATTTATAAAGTCTTTATCCACAAGGTTTTATAGACTTCTCAAGAGAGGAAATTGGTCAAATTCTCCCACGAACTTCCATGATTGAAACAAAATCACTTACAAAAAAATATGGCAATCTAACCGCAATATCTGAACTTGACTTGCTAGTAAATACCGGGGAGATATTTGTATTCCTCGGCGCCAATGGTGCAGGAAAAACGACTACCATCAAGATGCTTACAGGCTTATTGCAACCTACATCTGGAACTGCATCTATCGCAGGATTTGACGTTGTTAAATCATCCCTCGAAGTAAAAAAAATCATAGGCTATCTACCAGATGAGCCATTTCTCTATGAAAAATTAACAGGCAGAGAGTTTCTAAAATTCATCGCTGATGTGCGAGGTGTCCAAAAAAAAGATAGAGTCGAAAAGTTTATAGAGTTGTTTGAGCTTTCACAGTCGGCAGATAAATTGATCGAGGGATACTCGCTGGGAATGAAAAAGAAGATAGCCATAGGCGCAGCATTGATTCATGATCCAAAGGTACTATTTCTTGATGAGCCAACAGGCGGGCTTGATCCTAAAAGCGCAAAGACTATGAAAGATTTATTGCTAGATATACGTCAGCGTGGTACAACAATATTCATGACTACGCACATCCTCGAAATAGCTGAAAGAATGTGTGATAGAGTCGGTATTATTGATCACGGAAAACTGATCCGTGTTGGCACGATAGACGAACTTCGCAAAGAAGCTCAAAGCGGGTCTTCTCTTGAAGATATATTTCTAGAACTCACCGGTAAAACTCAAGATAAGGAGATTGCTCAATTCCTAGATGATGTTACTAACCATTATTAAATACAAACTCCGACAATTTTATAACAGTCTTATCCATACTACACTTATCAGAAAGCTAGAGTGGATGATCCTGCTTTTGCTCGTACCTTACTTTGTAACATTCACACGTACCATGATCGGAATATACGAAAGAGTTTACGACTCGTTTGGGTGGCAGGCAATGACAAAGGTTGCGGCAACAAACCTTGCTGTGATATATGCTTTTGTCTTGATAAGTGTGATTGTTCTGACTATGTATAGGCTTTTCCAGTCTAAAGACCTTCCTTTTTTAATGTCACTACCAATAGGTAATCTTCCATTATTTGGGCTGAAATTTCTTGAATCGCTTGAAGATATGGGGCGTTCCTTGATATTACCATTACCTTTACTTATCGCTTTTTCCATTGTTATTGTAAAGGCTGGTTCTGGAATCTACATAGTAACTTTCATAATTGGTCTTATTGGTGTAATGTTTCAGATTACAAGCCTTTCAATGATTATTGCTCTTGTCACTGGTAAAATCACATCCAGAACTCGTTTGGCGAATCTGTCAAGAGGTGTTGCGATAGTTTCAGCACTTGTTATTCTGATGATATTTATGAAGTATTCTCAGAACACAGGAAATGATATTATAAAGCCAACTGTATTTGAAATGGATATAAACGAACAAATTCTCTACCTGATTCCCACAACATGGTTAATCAACACAATACCTAATATTGATTCTGATATATCAACTACACTTATTTATGCTTTGTGTTTTGTTTCGTTTACTGCAATCCTGATTATAACGGCATACATTTTCTTTGAGCAAAGGTTTCACAGAACATGGATGGAAGTAACCGAGGTGGATCAAAAAGAGAAAGTCCAGCGTGTAAAAACAAGAGATTACAAATTTAAGGGATTGACACAAAGTTTTATATTAAAAGAAATACGTACAATAAAGCGTGACTCTCAGATGCTCATAGGGTTACTTGTTCCGTTGATAATGACTCCAGTATTCCTCCTTTTTAGAGATCAGGACCCCAAAACACGGATTTTATACATAGCAATTATCTCTTTAGTAGGCACTGCCGCTTATACTTTATCCTCCATAGGCAGAGAAGGACGAAGTTTTGCGCTTCTACGATCACTTCCAATAAAAGTTTCAGTTATTCTACGAGCTAAATTTGTTATTAGTTTTACTGTGAATTTTTTTGTCACATTTTTTTTTGTAGTCTTAACTTCGGTACTTCAGAGAATTTCTTTGGAACAGCTATGGCATAACGTATTAGTTGCTGTTGTTGTTTCACTTTATCTTTCAGGTATTGGGATGGGTATATCAGCTCTATTCCCAAAATTTGACTTTACTAACCCGATGAAAGCTGTTCTTGCTCCCGGAATATACGCATTTTATTTGATTACTATACTATTTGTTGGTACTTTGGTGATGGTTACTTATTTTCAATGGTTTTTCACATTGATAGCGATGGTAATTTGGGCAGTTGTTGCATTAGTTCTGTTAAGACTTGGACAGAAAAGACTTGAGAAAATTGACATCTAGTACTTGCACCCTAACCCTTCTCAAGAAATGATAATCCATGATTAGGACACGCATCAGCGTGTCCCTACAAAATGTCGTTTTTATTGTTACACGCTGATGCGTGTCCTAAAATAACATAACAGATTTGCGACAAAACCACTATACTCGACGAAAATAGCTTTGTGTGAGTAGAGCAAGAACTACTAGGCTTAATAATGCAATCGCATAACAGGTGCTTGGTATGCCAATTATCGGCACGAGGAATGTGCTTACAAGTGATGCCCCAATACACGAGCCTGCAAGGTCTACGCCATAAGTAACTCCTGCTACACGACCAATTTTTGGGTTGTATTTCAAGTATATCTTAGTAGCAAGCGGGAACTGAAATCCACCAATGAAACCAGCGATCACTGGCAAGATCGGGAAAACCACGTTGGCGCCAAGAGAATAAGCATAACCGCCCTTGAATATTTGAAATACCCCTAAAAGTAACAAAGGATAAATGCTGATAGCTACTTGAGTATACATGAATACTAACAGATCGTTCTTTATCCTATCCATGATCCTTGTTACGATGAAACCTCCGGTTATAAGTCCTATCATAAATGCTGTCAGTATAAGACCAAGTTTATAATACATATATCCATAGATAATCTGAAACCCCAGAGATACTATAACCTCAAAAGCGATTGTTGCCAAGCCTGTAACAAATACTGCCATCAATACGTACCTGCGCCTTACATTCTCCTTCCAGTTACCAATACTAAAAAGCAAAATCCCTACCACAAACACCGGAATCATAAACCACCAGAGATTCAAATGGGAAGCGAACTTAAACATATCCTTATATTTGGACTGAATCTTTGCTCCTGTTGAGAACTGTGCAGACCATATTATCATATCGTAATAATAAGACACTGGATGAAGGTCTTTGTTGATGTTGACAGCCTGTGTTTCACGTATGCGATCAGAGAACGTCTTAACCCTCCATGGCTCAAACCAGATCGGCATCTGATACTCGGTGACGTAAAGGGCTTGAATATTCCTTTGCCTGATCCTTTCCGAAAGCAATTCACGATCATAAGAAAGTATTCCCTTTGTCTTGCAGGATATGAATAATATTTGATCATCCGCAGGTATGGTTATTATGTCGGAGAATACGCTTGCTAGAGTTTGATAAACGCAGTTCAAGAACGCCTGATGCTCACCGCTCAAGTAGTTTGCTGATGAAAGAACTCCCAGAGAAAATAAGCCTTTGTCGTCTAATGTATTGCTCACTTCACGGAAAAACTCCTGAGTGTAAAAACGGTTCAATTGCGCTGTAAATGGTTCAGGCAAATCAAGTATTACTACGTCGTATTTTTGGGTGGATCGCTTCACGAATAGACGACCATCTACATTTTCAATCTTTACTCTTGGATCGTTTAATGGTGCAAGTTCTTTGCTGTCCAGCCAATTACGAGCAAGCTCTATCACAGTTGGATCAAGCTCAACGTAATCAACCTTTTTCACAGGATGTTTCAGTACCTCACCAAGGCTACCACTCACTCCTCCGCTTATGAGTAACACTTTACTTGGGTCAGGATGCTCCAGCATTGCAAAGTGCGAGATCTGTTCTGCGGAAGCTTGATTTGGAACGGTAAACATGCTCAAACCGTTTGAGAAGAATGTATAAGTGCCTTCTCCTCCTACAACAGTCAGGTTGCTGTATATTGAGTTTCTTGACTCCTTTAATCCTAACATTCCCCATTGTATATTCAGTGAGCGTGAATTAAGGTTATCAGCTTTCAACATATCAAAAAGCGATTGTTCTTCCGTTACTCGGCGGAACGAGAATTGTATATTTCCTTCGGGCAGGATTAGAAAGACGTAAAAAAGCATTAAACAAACTATTAAACCTCTGTAAAACACTTTCACGGGTTTCTTTTGTCCTAAGAATGTTCTGAGAGATGCTGATGCGGCAATATTCAACGCACCGATGATCATAACGATCTGGAATGAGTTGAGGTAGCGTATTAATAACAGGCTGGTCAGTAATCCACCGATAGATGCGCCAACGCCTTCTAGGATATATGTATAACCGATCTGTTTTGCACCTTTATTGGATGGGAACATTCTTGCGCCAAGAGCAAACAGAAATCCCAGAATAATACAAAGTGGAGCTAGAGTTAAAAAGCTGAATAAAACCATAGGCAGGAACCCTATGAGTTCACCCGGTTGAGTTTTGAGTACGATACGTGCTATACGTACGACAAATATCAATGCAGGAAGTAAAATAGCCAGCAATATTTCACAAATAGCCAGTGTGCCTATTCTTTTTTTGATTCTGTCTGCGAGTAGTCCCAGACCCCAGCTACCCACAGCCCCCCATAATAGCCAGTTTGCCAGAATAACACCAAGACAGAGTTCATTGCCATAAAAAACGACGATAAACTCACGCACTAATATTATCTGCCCGCCAGTAGCAGTGAATCCGATCATTGCCAGTGCGAAAAATAACCCTTTGTTTTTGCTTCCTTTTATCATTGTCTATCTTCCCAATCTTTGGTCGTAAAGAATACGAATATCACTCTTACATATAAACTCGACTTTTACACCATTGCGTTCAAGAGCGTCTTTGAACCCCCACCATAAACTATCAACTGCTTGTAATATCGGTGGATGAGAAGGATGTATTATTGACACAGCAACAAACTTTCTGTCAGACAGATCAAAACCGCTAAGTTCAGGAACTTCTGGAAATTCGTCCAAACCTTTAGGAGAAATATATACAAGATCGCATAGTTGATTATTACCAAAGTTGGTGAGTACCCATTTTAGAAAAGCATCACCAACACCGGGTTGACCTGTTGAATTAAGTTTTTGCTTATACTCTCCAATGATTTGCCACTGACTATCAAGAACCAGTTTTTTTTGTCCAAGTTTTATTTTTTCTAGTCGTTTGTCGCAAATGAAAACACATTCTGCTGATGCTTGTTCAGATTTTCCATTGGCAACAACAATCACGTTTGTATCAATTACCACCAATTTCATCTGAGATTTGATCATTATATCGTTATGCCTTTCTTCTTCATTGTTGCTTCAGTCATTGCGATAAGATCACCCATTTCATCACCAAAGAAATTGGGTGGCCAATTATTAATATAACCATCATCGTCAAGTTGCAATTTTTCAATCTGTGATGCTCCATTTTCCATACGACAAAAGTAAAGGTTTACCTTATCAGATGGGATTACTTCTTCCGCAATTCGCCTTTGTAATCTTCTCAATAGATGCTCACTATGGCTTTCGACAATAATTTGCACATTACGATTCATTACTACATCAACCAAAATATCTGCAAGATCAGCTTGTACAGATGGGTGAAGGTGTATCTCTGGTTGTTCTAGTAATATGATTGATCCTTCTGGAACATAGTAACAAAGGACAAGAACAGGTAGAATTTGAGATACGCCAAAACCTACATCCGTTATTAAAACTTCGGAACTTGCCTTATTTTTCTTAACCTTGACTTCATAATCTTTGCGACCGTCAGCTAAAGGTTTTAAACTAAATGATTCTAACATTTTCATTTGTTGAAGCCAATCTTGTATTATTTCATCAATAGGTTTATTATGCTTTAAGTTCCTCTTACCTGTATCGCTTTTTAGATTTTTAGCACGAACATCTAAAAGAGCGGCTATTGTATTTTCTCCTTTAGTTCCGACATCTAATGGAGAGTTCCCTGGCCAAATGTAACTGCGTTTAGGGTATTCCCGAAGCGGACCCAAATATGAAATTCGAGAGAAAAGTTTTTCAAATTCCAGAGCAAAAATTGGCAGAAAACCTGTATTCTGATAATGACCTATAGCTTCGTTAGGAAAACCATAGCACTTTGTAGGATTTGGAAGTTGCGATGTTTTTCCTTCGATCAATCTTGCTTCATAGTTGGTATGTATAAATTCATAATTATCCTTTTTTTGAATCATACCAAATTTCATTATCTGATTATTTATTGAATTGATAAATTCGTAAATAAAATGCTTTACTGTAATACGTCCCGAATCTTCACGGATTATCGAATCAAAAGAAAGTTGATTGGTTTCAAAAAGTATAGTTATATCTGTATTACCAGAAGGAAGTTCAAGTTTGATAATACGGCTTATACGAAGATCTGAAAGCTTCCATGAGAAAGATAAATGAAGCTGTGCATCAAGATTATGATCATAGATCAAATCATCAAAAGTACCAAGATTTACAAATGACCGCTCATCACCATCAGTATAAAGAACTCTACTACGATCTGCAGATTCCGTCGTCTGTTTTAACATTAATAAAATCTGCAATATACTCGACTTTCCAGAGCTATTTGTACCGAATAATCCAGTTAAAGGCGCTAGTGGCAATTCCCCTGTATCTTTCCATGACTTGAAATTCTCAGCACGCAGTTTTGTAATCATAATAAACACCTCTATTTCTTAGGCGTATAGCAATACGCCCCTACGAAAATCATAGCGACATCTGCTTGAAAAAGTTTGACATTACGATAGGGGCATTGTCTGGAATGTACCACCAGTCGTTGTCAACCTGAACATTCATAAGTTGTGCATCTATATCGGAAAATGACCTGAGATCAGATATATGTATCGGTACACACACAAGACCGGTCTGTGGATGAATCGAATATGGCATAAGCGAAAGCGCATTGCAATCCCTGATAAGCGTGCATGATGCGCCAGGCATACGCATTGTGCGCTTTAGATGAGGTGCAAGGCGATTAAGGATGTTCTCGTGCCTTATAGATGCCATTTTTGCCTCACTCGGTAAGGATTCGTAAGGAATAATGATGCTAAATCCTTTCACGCCATCAAAAAGCATAAAAAACGTGATCTTAAATCCTGATAATAGCGAGATCACAGGTTCTGACGCTTCTATAATGCTTTTTTCATCTCTTGTGTGGAACTCGATCTTTAGGTCACAAGATATTGGTATTTCACCTGTTCTCTCGTATCTGGAGTTTGTGTAATAAAAAGTAGGATAGCCCTTTTGTACTTCATCGCTTCCTAGATGCTTATAAATTATTAACGGTAATATATCAGCAGGCTCTAGCAAAAAGACAAGTTTATCTTCATTTCCAACACGTATCTTTCGTTTTTCAGCGAGTGTATAGATTTCCTGCTTTACTTCTTCTCTCGAATAATAATTGATAGCGGATTCTGATAATTCCCATCGCCATAATAATTTCAGGTCAGCTTCATCAATGCCGAATCTTGTTGCAATAGAGTTTATATTGAATTCTTGATCAGAACGGTGTAAATGCCTTAAAGATCGCAAAGCTATCTTGCTGTTCCGATCTTCCTGCAATAAAAACTCACGTAAATCAATCATCTCTTGCCCTAGCCTGACTATTCTATCATAGAATCCCTCATTCGGCAGGAATTCTCGTAGTAACATCCTTTTCCGTTGTCTTGATTCTTTTATCTTTTTTTGATCAGGCTTCCATGTGTCAACAGTTAGATCAGTCGCCACCGACGAAGTTAAAATTTCTCCCTTCATGACGTATCTTATGAATTCCCTCATTCGCTCTGATGCGTCTTTTGGGATTGACCACCAGTTTTGAATAGGTATCACTCTATCAGGTCGTGCAAGAATCGGATCGAAATTGTCGTAATCTTTCGGTTCAAATGGTAGACTAACTAATCCTGTGTTTTCATTAATGGAATAAGCAAGACGCAAGAAGTGATCGTATACGTGGAACGAAGTGTCCAGATACTTTGGCTCTTTTAACAACTTCTTGACTAACGCAGATAAGCGATTAAAGAATGCTACGTGATCAACCTGCATTCCCTCGTGACGTAACCCTTCAGCAGGTATAATAATATGGACACTGCTATGTCCGCTGAATTTTAACTTGAATACTGCGCCCCTGTTTTTGAGCATCTCAACTATGGGTCGGGAGATGTCGAAACACGTTTTCCAGTTGGCTTTGAAATCTACCTCTATAACTACATCACTTAACTTTGTACCCGTCGGGTTATATCTGGTTATTGTTCCGTGAAGCGAGGGCCAATACTCACCTCTCTCGAAAAGAGTATTCATCGTAAGGGGTAGTACGTCGTTAGGATTAGCGAGTTTATCGTATTGTGGTCTAAAAAATCTTAGATGGGTTATCTTTCTACCTGAAGCATATTTATACATCGCATATTGAATATCTGTTCGGGAATAATAATCGTAGATTTGCTTCAAATGGTTTCTGTGTTGAAGGAAGAAACCAACGCTACCTCTTTCAAAATCATCATATCCACGTTTACCGAGTATTTTTTTAGCCAGATCAAGTCCTCTAGTAACAGCCAACTTGTATCTTTCTTCAATACTCAATAACGCCTCACGCTGAGTAAGTTTTGTTTTCGTTGCCATAGATTTTCATTCCTGAAATAAGTGATTTGAAAATTAATCCGGGTATTGTCATAGATATTATCTCATATCTAAATCAACTTTTCAATGAAGAGAAAAGCCTTCTGAATATAATAATATTGAATATCAACGGTAAGAGTGCATCCAAATGTGAATAATGGTGGATAGTTTAGCAGTCATATTTTTTACTGCTGATTATATTTGAATAACAAAATACAACTTTTACAGGATAATCAAGGCATGGGAAGATTTGCATTATAATAATTGGTTGAAAAAAGATATAGTCATGTTATGTCATGAATTGTGTAGTATCTATATGTCAATTTTGATGTATATCATAAAACTAATATACTCGATTTCACGTCACTACAGAAACTGTATCTCATTCAACCTTAAATATGCAAATTCAGGTTGAATGCTAAAATAAATACAATTATCCCATCATTTTAATAAAAACTAATAAATTAAGGGTCACGGGAAATACATTCTCCTGTGACCCTTTTTTTGTTTATCGGTATGGTTGATTTAGGAAAGGACAAAGGATTATGTCAAATACAAATTTATCAAATAAATCTGCTTTTGTAACATTTTTAATGCTGAATGACAGCTATCTCCCTGGAGCTTTAATGCTTGCTTATGGTCTTCGCAAACAGGAAACAGAGGTTGATTTGGTATGTCTAATAACAGAGGAAATTACACATGTCTGGTTCAAAGAATATAATAAGATGTTAGCTTCTTATCCTGAACTTCGTAAGGTTAATAAACTTAGCAAAATAAAACAAATGTGTGACTTTATATCTTCTAAATATGGCTCTTTGGTAAATAGCGGGGGAATGATTCTTGTATAGGATGGATTCCCGTTTTCACGGGAATGACACGTACCTGATTTTGTCATTCCCACGCAAGTGGGAATCCATAAAAAAATCATTGTGCCCGAGAACTAGGATACGGAAAAACTTGTTGATATTTAGATAGATATAAGTTATAATCTCTGTAAATTCAAGTCAATAGGTCATTAACTACAATGCGAAACAATTATTGATAATTACTCAGGAGTTTTGTTTTGAAGATACTTACCCGGTATTCCTTATCGCAGATAGTAGAACCATTTTTTCTTGCACTTGTCGCATTCACGTCAGTATTGATCGTAGATAAGGTTTTTCTTTTGACTAAATTTTTTGTCGAAAAAGGCATTAGCCCATGGTATATGGTGGAAATGCTGTTCTATTACTCTCCGGCGGCGCTTGTGCTTACGGTTCCAATGGCTGTATTGGTCGGTATAGTTACTGCATTTGGACGTCTATCTGCGGATAATGAGATAATCGCTATGAAAACTTCTGGAGTGGGTATGCACAAGCTGATTATCCCTGTTGTAATTTCAACGCTTATACTCAGTATTTTTATGATATTCTTCATGGATTTCAGCATTCCAAAAGGTAATCAGGCTTATACTGCACTATACACTGATATAAGGCGTAAGCATCCTGCTCTTGTTTTGGAACCAGATACTATAATGGAGGAAATGTCGAGTGAGGGACGGAAATGGTATTTCAAGAGCATGGACGAAAAAACAGGGAAGTTGGAATCAATAATGATTTGGGAGCGATCTGGTGACTCACCTAAACTCATTACAGCGAAAGAAGGTAGTTTGAAATTTTACGATCAATGGACAGCTTTGAGTCTTTATAACGGTAACATTTACCAAGCCGATCCAAAAGACCCATTGCGTGGATATTCAACAGGAAGCTTTACAAAAAATCAGCTTATCCTCGACATAGCCAAATCACTCAATAAAGAAGAAGTAAACGCAGGCCCTCGGAATATGAGCATGAAGGACGTCAGGAGTGAGCTAAAAAAACTTAATGAACAATTGCAGTCACCAGTGACTAAAGACTACGTGAAGGAATATATTCAAAAGTATCAAATAAATGAGTATATGGTTGAATTATACAAAAAAATATCAATACCTTTTGCTAGTCTGGCTTTTGGGCTGATTGGTGTGCCTTTAGGATTGATAGTAAGACGTGGAGGTAGAATGGTTGGTCTTGGTGTAGGAGTTGGGCTTATAATTGTATATTACGTACTCTTGACTATTGGCGAGAAACTTGCAAGAACCGGAGCATACATGCCATTCCTCGGCGCATGGACACCAAATATCGTCATTGGAATAGCTGGTATAATATTAATCATCAAAACTGTGCGAGAAGCTCCAATTCATACGCTTAAAATCATAAATAAACTGTTTCCTACGGAACAGAAATAATACAAAAGATGAAAATAAAAGTTCTGGACAAATATTTGATCCTGGAATTATTAAAAAGCTTTATATATTGTCTGCTTTTTTTCACTATCCTTATACTTGTTGTCAGGTTTGGTGAAAAAGAGATGGGAACTTTTATTGATCGAAAAATGTCATTTTGGGCTTCTATGCAAAGCCTTTTACTTCAGGTGCCGGGCTACGTAATTCAGATCGCTCCACCATCAATGCTTTTTGCTACGTTCTTCTCGATTGGACGCATGACGCAGAATAACGAAATAACAGCGATGAAAGCTTGCGGCATAAGTCTTTATCGCATTTTTTTACCAATTTTTATAGTTGCATTCCTGATAGCAATAATGTTGATAATATTTAATGATCAAGTGGTAACTTGGGCTACCGGTAAGGATATTAACATCAAAGGGCTTAATCCACAAACACCGGGAACGGCTACAAAAGTTGTCTTTATAAGCTCAGAGAAAAAAGTTTTCTACATAGACTATATTTCCATACGAGATCGAAGTATGAATAACGTCACTATCTATGAAATGAGTGAGAACAATGACGTCAAAAGTGAAATATATGCTAAAGAAGCGTCATGGTCAGATACAATATGGCACCTGAAGCGAGGAGTAGCAAGAACTCTCAACGAAGGGAAATGGATAGAAACAGATTTCAGGCAGAAAGACATTATAGTTCCAGAAAACCCGGAGATTATGGTCAAAGGTTCACAAAACCAATTGAGAATGACGTTTGTTGAGTTATCAAAACTGATAAAATATAAGAAAAATACAGGTCAGGTCGTGAGAAAAGACCTTGTAAGCTTTCACAGCAGAATGTCTTTTCCGTTCGCATGTTTCGTGATGGCTGTTTTGGGAACACCGTTGTTTGTTATGTTTGGCAAATCAGGTACAGCAGTTGGATTCTTGCTTACTATGTTTATAACATTCGTATACTGGGGTATAGCTATTGCTATTTTTGAGGCATTGGGTAATAATGGTAAATTGCCAGCGATTGCTGCCTGTTGGGCAGCAAATTTTGTGTTTATGTTTATAGCAACCATATTTGTTTACAAAGTTAAAAAATGAATAACTTTGAAAAGGAGACATTGAATGAAAAAAGTTTATATTCTATTGTTTGTCGGAATGTTTTTGCTATCTGTTCTTCCAACGAGTGTTTTTGCTAGCTCGGATAAGAAAGATGATGAAAGAACGGAAGCAGTTGGCTTAATTGGAACGCTTCTAGCCCCAAGCATTTTCACTACTGCAAAATCTGAAAAGCTAAGTGTATCTTTGTTCGGAAGAGCCATAACCGGAGAAGGCAAAGTTCCAGATATTATTGATGACGTGAAGAATAGTGATGACGTGAAGAATAAAATTGAATCACTTCAAGTATATATTAATGGACGTATGGGTGGGTTTGGCGCCACGATTGGGTTTGGACAGGGAAAAGAATTTGAGTTCTCTCAACCGCTTATACTGTCAGTTGACTACAAGCTAAGTCTTTTGAAAGGTGTTCCTATATTAGCGGCGGCTATTGATGCGCAATATACCATGATAGCTCTGCTTGATAAAAAAATTGATAAAGATAAAGAAAACATCAAAGTTTCTGCTCTGGGTTTTGGGGTAGTATCCATCAATGGTCTGGTAAGCGCCGATCTTCTTTTCTTTCTGGAACCTTATGCAGGTGTCTCTTTGAATTACGTTTATCTGAATTCAAAGGATGATCCGTTCCGCGTTTGGAAGACTGTGCCTAAACTTGGTTTGAAACTAAAAATATTGCCATTTATTAGTATTGGAAGTGAAGTTACATTTGTTACCAATAAAGTCCTGAATGACTCATGGATATGGAATATCGGTGCAACAGCTAGATTCTAAGATTTACTACGTCTTTAATCTTCTAATCAATTTAGGCTCTTTGGGAATTAATGGGGAGACTTGTGTTTATAATGGATTCCCGTTTTCACGGGAATGACACAAACGTAATCGTTGTCATTCCAGCGAAAGCTGGAATCCATCCTATGCAAGAATCATTCCCCCATAAAATACCAAAGAGCCTCAATTTAAAAGGGGTAGGATAATGTTATCTTATGCAATGCTCGCATTACTTACTACTTGCTTTAGTTCACTTCAGATTGATCAAGGATATAAAGTTTTGAAGAATTGGGATTTTAATGCTAATGAAGACTGGAGTTATGGTAATGAGATAATCAATCCAGAGATCAGCAAAAGTATATTAGAGTTCACAAGTTCAGGCAATGATCCAATATTGTATGGACCAGTATACGATCCTATTCCAGCAAATAATCGTCAGAGGATCGAGATCAGATTGAAGGCTGATTCACCCGGAACGTGGGAGCTTTTCTATACAAACACAAACGAAGGAAGATTTGGAGGCTATGATCAGAAATGGTCACTGCGTTTCCATGTACCAGCCAGCAAAGATTGGCAGACGGTAAGTGTAAGCCCATTCTGGGGCGCTCTTGGTAAAACAGTCAAACTTAGACTTGATCCTGCCTGCGGGCATTTTCAGATTGATTGGGTAAGGATAGCAGAAACTACAGACTCAGAATTATCATGGAAATCACACAAGTGGTTTATCGAACAGAACAGTGGGTCACTCGTAATTGACAAAGATTTACTGAAAGCCAAAGCTAATGAAGGCGGATGTACGTTCTTTACTTATCCTGACATTGACAGCACAAAGTCTAATGTCCTATATATTAAGGGAATGGGAAAAGATCAGGAAAGTATCAGTTTTTGCTGGGCTAATGACGTTACACCCGGTTTGCACATCGCTGGGCTGCAATTCAATCCAGACGGACAGATGTACTCAACTAACATCAATTTGTCAAGATTCGAAGAATGGCAAGGGCGTATTGACGTAGTGGGGTTCATCTTTGGTGAGACACCGAAAGACATATTAACATTGGAAGAATTCAGCCTATCAGATTCTCCACAAGGAGAACCTGATCTGGAACTCTCTCTGATAGTCGCAGAACCAGTTATCCGTCGTCAAGGACAAACAGCAACAATTTCTGCATATATCAGAAATACAGGCGGAAAGACGTATCCCGGTGGTAGTGTTACTCTCATATTTTCTGAAGTAAGTAGCACGCAACAAATTCCTGCATTAGACTTTAATGAAAAGACCATTCTAAAGTGGACTTTTCTACCTCAAGAATCAGGGAATATCCCTATCAAAATTAATATTGATGGCAAGTGGAATCTATCTGGATCAATAAGAGTCGAATCTGCTATTGATGTGGTAAAATCGGATTACGTTCCAGAACCACGTCCAGTTAATACTAACCCATATCAAATAGGTATATATTACTTCCCCGGTTGGTCGCCAGATCAGTGGAATAGATGGGAGAAGCAGAAGGGATTTCCTGAGCGTGATCCTGTTCTTGGATTTTATCGAGAAGGTGATCCAGAAGTCGCAGATTGGCATATAAAATGGGCTGTTGAGAATGGTATATCTTACTTCATGTATGACTGGTACTGGCGAGATGGTCACATCATGTTAGAAAAAGGGCTTGAGGAAGGTTATCTGAAAGCTAAATACAGGGATTACATAAAGTTCTGCGTTATGTGGGCTAATCATGCGCCTTTTGCTAACCATACGATTGAACAGCTTTTGAATGTCACTGATTATTGGGTTAAAAATTACTTCATGCTTGATTGCTATTACAAGATTGACGGAAAACCAGTCGTTTCGTTCTTTGCTACTGACAATCTGACAAACGATCTTGGTGGAAGTGAGAATGTAAGGAAAGCATTTGACGCCATGCGTAAGCGAGTTCAGGAAGCGGGATTGCCCGGTATCTACTTCATCGCATGCGGTGATAACAGTCCAAACAGCCAAAAACGCTTCAAAGAAGAGAGTTACGATTGCATCAGCGCATACAATTATCCATCTGCCGGTGCAAGATCGCAATGGTCGTCATATAAATCTCTAATGAAGGGACACGTTGATATATGGAATAATTCACTAAGGGATAAAATTCTTGAATATATGCCGCTCTTAACCGTTGGATGGGATTCGAGACCATGGCATGATAATAACGCCCTTGTTCGTTTCGGCAGATCGTCTGAGAATTTCAAAGAAGGTCTATTGGCTATGAAAAATTGGCTGGCTACCAACAATAGACATATAGGCTTGCTCGAAGCATGGAATGAATGGGGTGAAGGTAGCTACATAGAGCCTAATTCAGAATTCGGTTTTGGTGATCTTGAAGCTATCCGAAGCGTTTTTGCCAAGCCCGGTGAATATCCGCAGAATGTGGCGCCATCAGATGTTGGACTTGGTCCGTATAATATCTCTACAATAGATCATGGGTTGTCGGATTAAACTTAATGGTTCTTCCGTGTTGAGTGTGGAAATATATTCAAACTGAAAGATTTTAAATCCCCCTAACCCCGAATTTAAAGGATGAAGGCGGAAGGATGACGGATGAAAGAAAGTACTTCATCCGTCATCCCTTATCCTTCATACTTGAAGAAAGGGGGAATGGCTCTAACTCCCCCTTTAGCAAAGGGGGCAAGGGGGATTTGAGATGGATGTAAGGTTCATTTCCACACTGAATACCAAAGAACCACACATTTTAACGAATATTTAGGAGAATTTGTAGATTGAGTATTCATCGTATTATTTAAACATATCACTCCTAACGGAGTTTGATGACTACCATTAGGATTTTCATAGGTGTTGAAAATAGGCTAAAGCAAGCTTTAGCACTCCAAACTATATCTGCCATATTTGAAATATGCGGAACAAGTACCTTCTGATGATACCATGCAAGGTCCAATAGGATTATCAGGAGTGCAAGAATTGGCAAAAAAAGCACATTCAATCGGTGTTTTCACCCCGCGCAGTACTTCACCGCACAAACAGCCTTTCGGTTCGTTTTTTGATTCGACATTGACGACAAAAGCTTTTTTAGCATCAAATTGATGATATTTATCCTTAATTTTCAATCCGCTTGATGGAACGATACCAAGTCCTCTCCATCTTGAATCACTTATGTCAAAAACATCATTGAGTATATTTAGTGCAGTAGTGTTCCCTTCTGGACGTACAGCCCTTTTGTAACCGATCTCCACTCTTGGTTTACCGTCCTTTATTTGACGTATCAACATTAAAATACTCTGCAATATGTCAACAGGTTCAAATCCTGCAATTACGCAGGGAACATGATATTCTTGAGCGATAAAATCGTAAGCCTTTGACCCAATTATCGTGCTGACATGACCGGGACAGATGAAGCCATCAATCTTTACTTCTCCAACCTCAAGAAGCATCTTCATAGCGGGTGGTATCAATTTATGGGATGATAATACAAAGAAATTCTTTACACCTTCTTTTTGCGCTGACAATATCGCACCTGCGATGGTGGGTGAGGTTGTCTCAAAACCTATGCCAAGAAGCATGACTTTTTTATCGGGATTCTGACTGGCGATATTGAGCGCATCCAGAGAAGAATAGACAACTAGAACGTCAGCGCCGTTAGCCCTTTCTTTTTCCAGACTCGAAAAAGACCCCGGCACCCTGATCATATCTCCAAAGGTCGTAAGGATTACGTCATCTATTTTTGTAATCTCAATCGCAATGTCAATATCTTGGTTCGGTGTTACACAGACAGGACAGCCGGGTCCGGAGATCAGTGATATATTTTCAGGCAGGACGTTTTTAATTCCGCTTCTGAATATGGCAACAGTATGAGTTCCGCAAACCTCCATCAGCCTTATTTCCCGATCTGATTCAGCCTGAATGCTTGTTATAATCTTTTTTGCTAATTCTGGATTTCTGTATTCGTCAAGGTGTTTCACCGATCTGCTCCAGTATTTCTAAAGTTTCAAGTGCCTCTTCTTCGTTCAGCACTTCGATTGCGAATCCAGCGTGTAATAGGATGTAATCACCGACTCTGGCTTCTGGAACAAGCTGAATACTTGCTTTCCTTGTTACTCCACCTATTTCTACCAGTGCTATATCATTCTCGATGCTAATTATTTTTGTTGGTATGGCCAAACACATATTAAACCTTTCAATAAATTAACGAATAATTGATGTTAATTGATGGGTAATACCCATACCCATCCACTTTTGGATAATCTCAAAAGTGTTATCTTGATTGTGAACCATGCCTTATTTTTAATGATAAATTATTTTATTCTGGGCTAGAAAGTTTCCCTTCTTTATAAAATAAAGTATGGCACTTTTCACAAAGAACAATAAGGTCAGTATCTAATTCTTTTCCGATTCGATCATAGTTATTGTGATGAACATTTAGGTTTTGTGTATTCCTACAAACTGAACAATGATTACCGGCTCTTTCTAATGCACGCTTGCGAGTTTCTTGCCAATGAGGAGATTGTAGGTATTCTTGGTAAGAGGAATATCCAGCATATCTGAATTTAGCGGTAAGTTCTTTTATTTGATTTCTAAGTTGATTAAGCTGTTCGTTTTGGTTATTTATAAGTTCAATAAGAGGAAATATAGAACCTATTTGTAAAAGTCTAGTTGTGCCTAATATGTAATAAAACAGATTTTCAAACTCATTAAATAAAGAAGATATTGCAGAAGCAACTCGCTCATTAAAGGTTTCTTCATAAGGTCTATCTTCTTCCCTGTTATACATTGAATCCATATAAATGTCCGAGAAATATTTAGAATCTGAATTATTTCTTAAATAATCACTTGCATAAGCAATCAGGCGTAAAAATACTTCAAGTGGTGAAGTTTCTCCACTTTTAAGGTCTTCGTGGTCATATTTCATATTTTCTATAACTTCTAAAAAGTCTTTTATTGTATAGTAAGCGTCTGGTCTTTCAGGCTTTTCTTTGTTCTCTTCCATTCCTCCACCTCTGCCACCACGGCTTTTTGCTTTCCATTAACTGCAACCTTTCTTGCTTTTCCATAGCTAACAATTGATTAAGCTGACCTAACTGCTCTTGTAGAACGGAAAAAACATCGTAAGGTTGTGAGAAATCCTTACTTTCGTGTAATTCGCTTTATTCGTGATTTTAATAAACCTTAGCCAAAGAGTTTGCAACAACCGCTTGACCTAATGATAATCCACCATCATTTGTTGGTACTCTTTTATGAAAGTATGTTATGAATTCCTTTTCTGTCAATCGTCTGATGGCTTCTGTAATAAGATAGGTATTCTGAAAAGTTCCACCGCTTAGAGCTACTTTTTTTATATCACTTTCAATCCTGAGTTTTTCGCACATTGATATTATGAAATCAGCAACAGTATTATGAAATCTTGCTGATATGATCTCTTTTGAGACTTTGTGATTTAGATCAGATATTATCTCTTGAAACATATCATCTAAATTTATTATGTACTCATCATCAATGGATATTATATTATAGCCATAATTTTCTGATATACCTGTTTCTGCTATCATTTCTAGCTCAATTGCCGCTTGTGCCTCGTAAGTGGCATCGTCTCTAACGTCTATCAATGATGAAACAGCGTCAAAAAGCCTTCCACAACTAGATGTTAAAGGTGCATTAACTCCCTTTTCTGTCATACTCTTTATAAAAGCCAATTTTTTATGGTCAATTCTCTTAAACAGTGGAATATCAATATCAAATAATTTATCGCCATAAACTGAGTATAGATAACTAATAGCCATCCTGTACGTTTCTTTGGTAGATATGTCACCACCGGGTTGAGTTACGTATTTCAGATGTCCACGTCTTTGAAAACCAGCCTGATCTGCTATCATAAACTCACAACCCCAAATTGCCCCGTCAGTTCCATATCCAGTGCCATCGCAAGCAACACCGATGACTTTCTCATTTAGACCATTCTCAGCCATACAGCTAACAACATGAGCATGATGATGTTGCACACCGATAAGCTTAATGTCTTTTTGCTCAAGCGCATATTTTGTGGAAAGATAATCAGGATGAAGGTCATAAGCTATCGCTTCAGGCTTAATGCGAAACAAATTTTTATAATGCTCTACCGAGTCCTGATAATATTTGTATGCCTCAATATTCTGTAAGTCGCCAATGTGATGACTGATGAACGCATGATTATCCTTAGTAAGACAAAAGGTATTTTTTAACTCACCTCCACACGCAAGTATTTCTTTCATAGAGAAATCTAGATCAACTGGATGAGGTGCATATCCACGAGAACGACGGAGCATTACTTGATGCCCATTCCAGACTTTTGTTACTGAATCATCACATCTCATCTGAATATCACGATTATGGAAAAGAAAGTAATCTGCTAGATCAGACAATCTGCGTTTTGCTTCATCGTTACCGACAACAATCGGTTCCTCACTGATATTACCACTCGTCATTACTAGAGCAAGTAAAGGACTATCAAGTAAAACGTAATGCAATGGAGAATAGGGAAGCATTACACCAATATAATTATTGCTTGGTGCAACTGATTCAGAGATCAGATTTCCACTTAGTTTCTTCAATAATACTATGGGTCGCTGTATACATTGAAGAAGCTTGCTTTCTTCATCACTGACGATACAGTATTCCTTTATCCTTTCCAGATTCTTTGACATAATAGCAAAAGGCTTAAATGTCCTGCGCTTGCGTTCTCTCAGGATTTTTACAGCAGAATCATTAGTCGCATCACAGGCTAAATGGAATCCACCGATACCTTTTACAGCAATGATCTTTCCATCAATCATAAGCTCAATGGCTTTATTGATGGGATCGTCACATTCGATTCGCGTTCCGCCGAGCAATGGAAGAACAGATCTCGTTCCGCCGAGTAACGGAAGAACAGACTTTCCATGTAAGTCCTCAAGTGTTACTGATGGACCGCAGACAGTACAGGCATTAGGTTGAGCATGAAACCTTCTGTTCATTGGATCATCATATTCCGCCTGACACAGAGGACACATCTTGAAGCTCTGCATAGTTGTATTCTCTCTATCATACGGAATATCTTTGACTATGGTAAACCTTGGACCGCAGTTTGTGCAGTTTATGAATGGGTAACGGTAACGGCGATCATCTACATCAAAAAGCTCAGTCAGACAATCATTACAAATACATATATCAGGAGATATTTTAACATATTTGTCTTTATCGCCTTTGCTGTGTCTTATGACGAAGCCATCGTAGTTCACAGGAGTAAGGTATTCTAGGTCAATGGAGTCAATCATTGCAAGCGGTGGGAGTTTGACACGAATCTGATTAACGAATTCATCCAGAGAATCTTTGTTGCCTTCAACTTCAATGCCTACACCTTCTGTTGAATTTAGCACCCATCCATTCAGCGAATAAAATTTAGCAAGCCCATAGATGAAGGGTCTGAAACCTACACCCTGCACTATGCCTTTAATGAGAAGCCTTGCTCTGGATTTCAAGAATTTGCTACTTCCTTTGTTTTACTTTTCAGCCAATTATACCAGTCTGGCAGACCTTCTCCAGTTTTGCAAGACACCTCGAATATGCTTAGATCAGGATTAATCCTTAATGATTCGCTTTTTATCTTTTCTACATCACAATCAACAAAAGGCAGGAGATCAATCTTAGTTATCAAGAGTGCTGTTGACTCATGAAACACCAGAGGATACTTCAATGGTTTATCATCACCTTCCGGCACGCTCAAAAGCATGATCTTGAAGTTCTCACCTAAATTAAATTCTGCTGGACAAACGAGATTACCAACGTTCTCAATAATAAGCAGGTCAACAGGATCGAGATTTAGCTGAATTAGAGCATTGCTGACCATATTTGCATCAAGATGGCATCCACCGCCTGTATTAATCTGGACTACCTGTGCGCCGGTCTTAGATATTTTGTCAGCATCATAAGTGGATTGTATATCACCCTCAACTACAGCGATTGTCAGATCATCTTTCAAAGCTTTTATAGTATTTTCAATTAGCGTTGTTTTTCCTGCTCCCGGAGAGCTTATTACGTTAATGGTAAGGATATTTTTTTCCGAGAAAAGCCTTCTGTTTTGATCGGCTATCACATCGTTCGCCTTGAGTATATTCGTCACTAACGGTACTTTCATTAATACCTCTGATATATAAAACAATTCAGTCGTTTTGAACTTTTCTTTTATGAACCATCGAATTCAGCTATCTCTAATTCTTTCCCGGAAGTAATTTCATAACTGATCCCACTACATTCTGGACATATATCAAATGTGTCTTTGATAGTAAATTCTGTTCCGCAACCTTTGCAACGTCCTTTTGTTGGAACAGTTTCAATGATCAGCTTTGCACCTTCCAGCGATGTTCCTTTGCTTGATACGTCAAAACTGAATGTAAGAGCGTCTGGCATAACGTGACTCATCTCTCCGATTCTAAGTTTAATAGTATCTACTTTGGTTATATTATACTTTTTCATCTCTGTGCTTATAATATCAATGATGCTTTCAACTATAGCTATTTCGTGCATTTTATATAAAAAATGAAATCACGAATTAAACAAATATGGCTCTTCAGAGTAAAGTGTGGGAATGAATCTTACATACGTCTCAAATCCCCCTTGCCCCCTTTGCTAAAGGGGGAAATAGAGCCATTCCCCCTTTCTGCAAGTATGAAGGATGAAGTACTTTCTTTCATACGTCATCCTTCCGTCTTCATCCTTTAAATTCGGGGGTTAGGGGGATTTAAAAACTTTCCATGCAGATTATTTTCCACACTATAGTCTGAAGACCCAATTATTTGATTAGATCATGTTTTAGTCCGCTTGATCCACTTCAAATAAATCAAAACACTAATTTGCCTGCTTGACAGCACCCCATACGGTTGCCGACTTATCTTTAATTGAAACAGGGGAAGCAGAAGTCATCATGGCATCATAAAGCGATTTGATCTGCGCCTCTGTCAGAACGGAACTGAAGTAAGAGAAGTCATCAATTGCTCCAGTGAACCAGTCGTCACGCTGTTGCCATGTACCAAGAGAAAAGTTATAATTCTTGCCTTTACCTGCCGGTGGAGGATTGGGTGTAGCGCCTACAGGACCAAGTCCGCCAGTATAATCTTTAGTTATTACTTGCTTACCATTGACGAAGCCTTTATATACTGCACCATCATAAGTCCATGCGATTTGATACCATTTATTGTCTTCGATAGTAATATTAGCATTATCACGCATCTGATCAGAACCACCACCGCCAACAGCCACGGGATCATATATACGCCATACAACAGCGTTGCCTTTCCACTCGGCTGGTTTAGCTTCTGTCTCAAGATACCACAGATTATCTCGCTCACTTATCGCCTGCCAGTAGTCACCGGTGCGCGGAGTAAGCTTTACCCACACAATGCTTGTGGCTGTTGCTGAGTCGAATGGTGAACCAATAGGCGCAGGAAAATCAACGAAACTAGCGTTGAATTGTGCAGAATCAATCGTCACAGCTTTTCCACCATTAACTCCATCCGTCCAGCCAAACGCTTTGGCGTCACCAACCACTGCACCGTTAATTCCTTTTCCACCAATGTCATTGTAATCACCATCTAGTGGATAGTGAGCAATAAGCCCGGGCATAGTCTTTGTTAAGTTGATCAAAGCTGACTGATCTGCAAAAACAAAACTCGAAATCATACCAAAACAGAGAACTAGAACCGTTAAAATACGCAATTTCATTTTACGATCTCCTTTTAAGGTTAGACATTATCTACCTTTAGATAATGTCTAATGTTAGGTATTTGAGAAACAAAAGAGAATCTAACACTATTACTTTTTGATGTAACCCCACGTTGATGTGAGTTTGGATTTTGGCTCAACCGGTGCTGAGTTATCAATAACTACAAGATTATCAAAGAAAATTCCACTTTCTGCATAAAGAGTAAAACCTATCTTTCCACCAGAATAAGTATTATCTTTGGCTTTCATTAATGATTTCTTGCCTGCAAAAACCTCAAAGTTACCATCTTGAACTACAAGTCTAAGGTTTACAAGAGTTCCCTGTTGATATGCGGGGTCGTTGATTTTTGCTAAGTTCTTATAGTATGGTATATCATCACCAGTGCGTTTTTCCAGCAATGACCATGGAGCCTTACCGGGGTCTCCTTGATTTCCAGCCGCCCCACCGGGATTGCCAGCATCAATCATAGTGAAGAATCTGTAATGATCGGTTCTGCTCTTCCATCCGAAGATAATACCCATGCCATCATTATCATTTGCCTGTATGTCAACGGAAAGGTCAAAATTTTTGAATTCTGCTTTATCGTAAATTATAAACGTTCCCAGAGCAACGACGTCACCGGAATCTCCCCAGATATTCGTTGTCTGGTTAAGTGCCTTTCCTTTGAAAGGTCCTTGCTCAATTACCCAGTTTGATGGTCCTTTATCATTAAGTAAATTAGCAGGTTCATCAACTATAACCCAGTTATCCAGTCCATCTTCAAACCCTTCATTAAGGTTTACAGCCAGAGCAAGACTACACGCAAGTCCCATAACCAAGATCATCAATACAAATATTCTCATTTGTGATCCCCTCCTTTAAAATCATCACATAGCAAAACAATTATTCAAACGAGATTCATTTATACTATACAGTGAATTATATTATTTCTACATAAATCATCTTAACATGCCTATTAAAATATGTCAAGATATGAAAAACAATAAATGCTTGTTGACGCAATTATATCTAACTGATATAATAAAATAAGGTAAAAAAAGAATTTCAAATTTCGATAATGGAATTCGTGATAAGATGGAGGATAACTTAGTATGCACGGAAAAAACGTAATTATTTTTGAGGATAACGGAGCAAGTAATCTTAACCCATTGGCGCTTACAAGACCTGTTTTTGAGCTTTTGTGCGGTATGACTAGCCTTTGGGAAAATATAGTAAAGCGATTTTATTCTGATACTGATGTAAGCTTTTTGTGTAGAGACTATCTGAAAGAAGTATTACATCAGAAAGTCAACAGAAAAGTAAACGATCTCAGCGGGATTGATAACGCTCTTTTTGTAAACGGTAGAATACTGGCATCTTCCTCTGAACTTCCATCTGTTGACGGTGATGAGGAGATCGGGATTCAGGACGGAGTGATCGTCTACGCTAGATTAAAAGGAAGTAACATAAATAGCCTGACAGATGCAATTTCTGATGATCCCAATCAGCTTATTGACAAACTTAACTCACTTAACGTTACAAAGAAAGAAATAAGCGGAATAAAGCTTTTAAGGTATCTCTGGGAATTCATAAGCAATAATGCGGAAGCTATCACTGCCGATTTCAAATTCTACACTAAACCGCAGGAATCCAAAGGTGCGATCGAAAAAGGTGCTTTCATTCGTGTAAAAGATGGTAGTAGCATAGTAGTTTATGACGCAGAGGAAGCCACAAAGCTTGTTAAAGAAGGTAAACTCCCACTTTACGTTGGTGAAGGCTCAAAAATATTCCCCAACGTGACGATTGATCTTACTGGCGGACCCGTCTATATTGGTGCATTTACTGACGTTCGCCCTCCATCGCTTATAGATGGTCCATGCTGTATCATAGACAATGCAGGCACATCAAAAAAGACTTCAATTATAGATGGAGGTTTGATAAGAAGTGGTTGCACACTCGGACCGGTTTGCCGTGTAGGTGGTGAGTTAGAAGAATCCATTATACAGGGATATACAAATAAACATCATGCAGGATTTATCGGTCATGCTTACCTTGGTGAATGGGTCAACATAGGCGCAATGGCAACTAATAGCGACCTCAAGAATGACCTATCTGATGTGAAAGTGCCTGTTAATGGTAAAGTGACAGATACTGGTGACTTAAAGGTTGGTTGCTTTATCGGTGATCATTCCAAGTTGGGTATCGGGGCATTGCTTACCACAGGGACCGTAGTCGGTGTCATGACCAATGTGTTATCTTCGGCTGATCTTCCACCGCAATACGTGCCCTCATACTGCTTCTATCGTGAGAACAGACTAAGCAAGGGCTTTAGACCCAAGACTCTCATCGAAACAGCCGCAAGGGTTATGGGTCGAAGGGCTGTAACTCAAACTCCAGCAGACGTAAAGCTACTTGAGAAAGTGTATCAAATAGTTGAATCTGAGAGAGATGATGAGGTTGAAAAAAATAACAAAAAAGCCGATATGGAGATAATCAAGATAATAAAGCAATACGAAAAAGAGAAGAAATAAACAATAGAAGGAAAAAAGACATATAACGTAATCGTTAAAAAATGGGTTTACAGTAGGATGGGTAAATGGTTTTTGCTTGCGACTATTTTACATTTACAATAATTAATAGCTGATGAATCTTGTAAAAACAATAAATCAAAACCATTTACCCATCCTACAATTGTGCCAAAATGGCATTTTTTAACGATTACATAACAGGATATGTTATATGTCTTTTCTTGAATCAAAATGGTAAAGAAAAACAAACAAAATCAACATCAAGCAAAAAAGAGCAGACAGGGACAGGTAAGCAAACATAGTCCAAAAAATTTGCCATCAAAAGGACCGGATCCTGAACTTTTGGATAAAGTCAAAAAAAATATGGAGTATTATTCCGATAAAATAGCTGAAGATGGTTATAGAATAGTCGGTTTTGCTCAAGCATTAATAGATTATGCAAAGCCCTTGATTTATGAAACTAAATCCCAAGAAGATATGAACAAGGCTATGAAATTTGCTCAGTTGTGCTGGAATATTGGTGCATCCGAGAGAAGCCAACCAGAGACAATCGGTGAAATTGAGAGGGAAATCGCAAAATTTGATTACCCAGATATTGAAAAGATGATTGACAAGATGCTGGTAAGATTTCGATTAATGTTTCCAGAAGTGGGGTTAGTGCCATCTTTTTATATTAAAGAGCGAGTATTGGACACCGATATAGAGGAGTTTGAGTCTTTTGATGAGTCAACACTCCAAATTAAAGAAGACGTAATTCCTCCCACTGAAGACGAGATAAAGCTTGCAGAGACGTTGCGGATTTTCAAAGGGATGGATGACGACGAAGATAAACTAGAAGAATGGAAATACAATCTACTGGACTGCTATGGAAACTGGTGCCTTGAAAAAGGGGTTCCAGAGGATAAAATACGGTTTATTGTAGTTGCTATTGACCATTTCATGGAATTTCTATATAAACATCACGGAGAATTTTTATCAAATGATATACCAGTTCCCGTTATTCAAGAGTTTATGCGAGTCTATTATATCAGGAAGATATGGACTACATCTTGGGAGAAGAATTTTATGCCTTACGCTATGAAACTATTTATGAAGTATCTGGACGAAAAGAAATTTATTACGGGAACCAAATATCTAACAAGGATAATAGAGTCTGAACAGAGTTTTTTTCTGAGAAACCTGAAACTTTACACAAATCCTGCACTGGAAAAAAATTCTTAAAAGGAGAAATGGAAAGGGCTATAAATAACATACAATATTGTGTTTATTAGCTGAATTCCTAGTATTAAAATGGCAAAAAATAAACAAAGCAAAAATAAGAGAAATCCGACAAATAAAAGCAAAAAACAAACTTCAAAAGCGCTTTCACTAGATGATTTGGATGACGTGGATGAAACCGTTCTTGATATATTGAGTACATTTGCTGATAGAAATTATGATGACATAATCGCTGAAGACGGTTATCGTATAGTCGGACCGGCACAAGCAATGCTGGATTATGCAAAACCATTATTAGATAATTGTGAGAACGAAGAGGAAATTGAACAAGTCTTATCAGTCATTCAAATGTTCTGGATGCTGGCTATAGTCGAAGGCACGGATTCGGTTGAGGAAAAGAAAATCAAGCAAAAGCTGGCTGAAATGAATTCCCCAGAAGCTGAAGAATTATTCGATATGATGAGGGAAAGGTTCCGTTTAATGTTTCCCAATCTCATGGATGAATCGCCTTTCTATATAAAAGAATGTGTATTAGAAGAAGACATAGAAGAATTTGAACCATTTGATGAGTCAACAATTCAGATTAGTGAAGATATAATCCCCCCAACTGATGTAGAAATAAAGATTGCAGAGACTTTGCATATTCTTGATGATGACATTGAGGATCGAGACATTGAAAAATACGAAAAAGAATTATCAGAATGGCAAAATAATATATTGGATAATTATGTAGAATGGTGTTTTTTAAAAGGTGTTCCAGATGAAGAAGCACAATTTTTTGCACAGGCTGTATCCCATTTCCTGAGTTTCTTATATGATCGCTATATGGATGTCATATCAGACCATATAGAAGATAAAACTGTTGGAAAATTTATGGAAGTTTACTACATCAAGAAAATATGGGCAACGTCAGAGGAAAAGAGCATGATGCCTATTGCATTAAAACTATTCATGCGCTATCTGGACGAGAAAGGCATTGTTCCCGGAATCAAATCTTTAATAAAGGTTATTGAATCCAAACAGGAAATATTCCTAAGAAATTTGAAGCTTTACACAGATCCTGCACTAAAAAACCCATAATACCTTCTATTTTTTAAGGAGGCAAATGACTTGAAAGAATATACCGATTTAGCTTTAGATACAGCAAAAAAGTACGGAGCCACTTACGCAGACATACGCATAATCCGCACAAAATACGAATATGTATCCGCCAAAAACGAAAGGCTTTCTGACGTAAGCAAATCTGAGGACGAAGGCTTTGGCGTGAGAGTCATAGCCAATGGAGCATGGGGATTTGCGGCTAGTAGCAAGGTAACCAAATCCGAGATAGAGCGTGTTTCAGCACAAGCTGTCGAGATTGCTAAGGCAAGTGCTTCATTAAAAAAATCCGACGTCATACTTGCACCTGAACCTGCACACGTAGGTGTTTGGCGAACCCCTTATTTGAAAGACCCATTCATCGTTCCATTAGAGACGAAGATTGAGCTATTGCTGAAAATCAACACCGAATTGATCAAAGTCAGCGACATAAAAGTTGCCAACTCACAGATGCGATTTGTTCGTGAGCTTCAATTTTTTGCCAACACTGATGGTAGCTTTATTGAGCAGGAACTTCTGAGAACAGCATTAGGATATACTGCCACTGCTGTCGGTAAAAGTGATATGCAGATTCGCTCATATCCCGATTCACATGGGTGGCATTCCATGTCTAAAGGCTATGAGTTTGTGGAGGAATTGCCTTTGTTGGAAAATGCTCAGAGGATAGCTGAAGAAGCATCTGCATTACTCAAAGCCCCAAAATGCCCTGATATGAAAACCGATCTGATCATCAGTGGTTCACAGTTGTCCCTGCAAATTCACGAATCTGTCGGACATCCCACAGAGCTTGACAGGGTGCTTGGTACAGAGGCGAATTATGCAGGCACGAGTTTTGTCACAACTGATAAACTCGGAAAACTCCAGTATGGTTCACCCATAGTCAATATTGTCGCTGATTCGACTGTGACTCATGGTTTAGCTACCGTAGGCTATGATGATGAGGGTGTTGCAGCGCAGAAATGGCACCTCATAGAGAATGGAGTATTTGTCGGTTATCTAACATCCAGAGAGACGGCGCCCGTTGTTAATGAAAATCGTAGTCGTGGCGCAATGCGCGCAGACGGATGGCAGAATGTACCATTGATCCGCATGACAAACATAAGCCTTATGCCCGGTGAGTGGACACTTGACGATCTTATCGCTGATACAAAGGATGGCATATTCGTTGACACAAACCGTAGCTGGAGCATAGATCAGAACCGCCTCAACTTTCAGTTCGGGACAGAGATAGCATGGGAGATCAAGAACGGCAAGAAAACCAGAATTTTGAAGAACCCGGTCTATCAGGGAATTACGCCTGAGTTCTGGAATTCGTGTGATGCGATATGTAATCAGGATCACTTCGTCCTTTGGGGAGTAACTAACTGCGGAAAGGGTCAGCCCGGTCAGACTGCGGAAATGTCTCACGGTGCCACACCCGCAAGATTCAGAAACGTGCATGTATTTTAAATAAATTAGCCACGGATACACACGGATAGAGAAAAGAGATCAAAATATGGTTCTTCTTCGTAAAGTGTGGGAGTGAATCTTACATACGTTTCAAATCCCCCCTGCCTCTTTCGCTAAATTTGCTAAAGGGGGTTAGGGGGAATGGCACTGACTTAATGAGTTTTAACCCCAGAGGGGTATCATATTTATAGAAAAAACATGTAAAACAAACTAAAGCTCCAGAGGAACGATATAGGTAATCGGTTAAAAGTTTGAAAGTTAAAAGATTAGAAGCATATTTTCTAATCTTTAACCTTGAACCTTCAAACTTTCAACATAATTTATATGTCGCTCCGCTGGAGCTAATGATTTTGCCTGTTTTTTCTATAAACATAACGCTCCTCTGGAGCTTAAAACTTGTGCTGTAATGCAAATAATATTACTATAAGTAACATTATTTTCCTTAAGTCAGTGCCATTCAGCTAAAGCATATTCTACAATGATAACTGAAAAATTCGTATTAAAAAGCGGATTTTATATTTCCCCATGTAAATGTAAGCTTACCCGCAGGTATGACTGATGTTGGTTCAGTCACGTCAAAAGCATCCCCGATTGTGCCATTCGCTTTGACCATCTCAAACCTGAGTGATGATCCATCAATACTCAATTTACAAAAATGTAATGCCTGTTCAGCATAGATTTGTTTAGGATTTGGTCTTTGATTAATAGTATACTGAGGCGCACCACCTGAACCGGTTACTATATACTGTATGTTGTTACTCAAGCTTCTCTCATATATGTGATCATGCCCGTTAAAAACCATATCTACTTTGTATTTCTCGAATAGGTTAATCCAATCTGTCAATGTAGCAAATTCACTTCCATGACTACTAGAGGAATACGGAGGATGATGGAAAAACACAAAGATCCACTGGGCTTTGTCAGCGGCTTGCGCCAAATCCTTTTCCAGCCACGTTAGCTGTTCTCCTGAATATCTGACATTACTGTCAAGAGCAATGATATGAGTATTGCCATAATTGAATGAATACCATTCCTCGTTATTACTGCCACCACCGGTTGGCAAATAGAAAAAGTCGTAATAATTCTGTGAATTTCCTTCATGATTACCTAGTTCAGGATAATAAGGAACGCTTTTTATTAAATTTTGGCTCATATCGGTTTTAAGGTGAAATTGGGTATCATTATGGCTCTCAAGAAACCGGCATTGACACACTTGAGATTGTGTTTCCATTCAAACATCACAACATAGATTGCCAGATATTTCTT
>Ga0315279_10001050_pt1 | contig 47773 bp, 29 predicted proteins | sample YL17G06_20_MG_FD_203694 | JGI IMG/M metagenome (GOLD analysis project Ga0315279, IMG submission 203694) | Sediment microbial communities from Yellowstone Lake, YNP, Wyoming, USA - YL17G06_20 | ecosystem: Environmental > Aquatic > Freshwater > Lake > Sediment | place: USA: Wyoming | collected...
ACGGTGAGGAATCCCCAACGCTTAGGCATGTTGCCGCCGTGACCGCCCGCCTGCGCAGGCTCGAGCGGCATCGCGAGGCGCTCCGCCTCCCGAAACGTCTCCGCGCCCTCCCAACGTCCGCTATGCGGATACACGCGATAGTGAAATTCGTGCACGCCGAAGCACTGCGAAAGCGTCATCTCCGGATGCGACTCCCAGCGTTTGCTCACAGTGGTCAGCTCGACTTGGAACGCACGCATCAGCGTAACGGCAATTGCCCTATCCTGATCGGATGTGACTTCGTACTCTCGAAGGCCGTCGTTGATAACGGCAAGGCCCGCCTTCCCATCGCTGACATCGACGAATCGGTGCATCGGAAACGTGGGATGGATCGACTTGGCCCAGGGACTGTCCGGCCCGTGTACGATCTCGCGTTCGACCACGTCGAAGGCGCTTTCGACGCTGCACGTCGGAGCAGCGAGCCGCGTCGGGAACACGACGCGCAGCCGATGGTTCTTGCAAGGATTCTCAAAGCGCGTGACAATGTCCACCGCGCGCGCACCCCTTTCGAGGGAGATCGTCGACACAAGAATCATCTCGCGCGTTTCATCCGTCCGGCATGAACTGTTCTGTCCGCCGTCCAGCCGTTTCCACGGGTCGCCGCCGTTCTCATTCAGCGCATACGGTATCCTCATGCGGTGCTCGATACGGTAGCGCGCCGACAGTGGGCCGTCTTCTTCGAGTGTGATAAGCGCGGGCCGGCCATGGCTGGTAACGATCGAATCGTGCGCAGGTTCGATGTGCATCCAGGCCTGCCCGGCCTCGCCGCCGTCCTCAAAATAGTGCAGGTCGTCAAAAACGACGCCCGTCCGCTTATCCTTAAGGCGAAACGTGCCGTCCGCGTTTATCTTCACCTGAAGAAACTCATTCTCCATGTGGTTGTGACCGCGGACCAGCGAGCCGCCCGTGACGGGCTGGCCGCATGAAGCGCCTGGAAGCAGCCGATACGTGGCATAGCCCAACCCCGGAACCTTCTTCGCTTCAAAGCGAATCGTCACGCGGTCGCAAGCCATCATGGCCGTGGCGTTATCCGCATGATTGACTACGGCATGGCAGGGTTTGCGGGAAACAACAGTCGTCGGAGCGATCGACCCGTCATCCGCATCGATCACTGCGAAGGACTCGAAACCGGCCGGCGGGACATCAAGCACGGCGGTCACAACTTCCGAGCGGGCGTAAGCGGAAGGGTTGAAAACGGTCAGCAGGACATCTCCCGGCGCCGCGTCCGCGTTGTTGATGAGCTCCTGTATATGCTGGAGGCTTCGCGAAGCGACGCCGTCCGAGATATTAATAACCTGGCGCAGCCGGTACGTCATGTCCTCCTCGATCTCGTCCACGCCGGTCCCGGCGATGCTGTCATGGGCGTGTGACTTGAGGAGCGTCTTCCATGCCATGTCGAGCAGCGTGACCGGGTACTCTCGGCCAAGACTGTGTGCGACGGCCGCAAACGGTTCTGCCCAGTGCTGAAGCGCGGTTTCGGCCAGCGCATTGAGCCGCTTCATTCGCGTTCGCGCCGAAAGGACGTCACTGTAGAGATGCACGCGCGCGCCCATTGGCTTAGGCACGCGCCGTTCGCCCTTGAGCACGACAAGGTCATGCGCGGCCTTCTTCACCTTCGCCATGAGGTCCGGCAGACTGCTGTGCAGGATAATGTCGTTTCCGAGGTACTGCCTGGCATCCTCGATGATGCGCAAGGTGACGGTGTCGGCGACACTGCTGTCGTGACCGTCCATGAACGCAAGGTATCTTGTAGTGGCCGTACCGATCTCGGCCTCCCTTAAGGGCCGTATGCACTCTTCGAGGCGCTCGCCCTGGTATCCGCGAACGGGATCGAGCAGGAGGTGATGTCCCATGCAGTGGCGTTCGCTGCACAAATGGAAGGGCAGCCCTCCGCGCGGCCACGCATATTCCCGGTCGTCGATGCGCTCATCGTAAAGCATCCGCCGGTACACGTTGTGGTAGAAGTTATAGCGCGCGCCGGAACTCATTTGCGACGCGAGCAGACGCGTTCCATCGGCCCCTTCGAAGATGAACTCGTTCGGCGTGTCATCGTGCCCGACACCGTGGTAGAAGAGAATCGTATCTATGCCGAATCCTGCATAGATCTGCGGCATCTGGGAGTTTTGACCGTAGGAGAAAGGCGTATGCCCCACCTTCATTACGTGCCCGAAGGATCGGGCCACGCGATGCCCATAGAGAAGGTTGCGCACGAGTGACTCGCCGTTGACGCAGAAGCCCTCCGGGCATGTGTACCATGGACCGATAAAGAGCCGCTTCCCAGTGACGTACCGGACGATGGCCTCGCGTTTTTCGGGGTGCACCTCGAGATAATCCTCGACGGGCGCCACCTGCGAGTCCAGCAGATAAGAATGGTAGCCGGGCTCGTGATCCAATACGTCCAAAAGGCGGTCAAAAAACTCGACCAGCATCATCCGCGTTTCTTGGAAGTTGCACAACCATTCGCGATCCCAGTGCGTGTTCGAAATGACATGGATCTCATATGGCTTCTTCATGACCCCTCCCATCCGCTATACGCGGCGCAACGCAGGCACTGTAGCGAGTTCAACAAGGCAAAGCAAGAACGAGGAAGGCGCCTTAACGACTCTGAGGTAGGGAACGGCAACGTCCGCAAGCTGCGGATTCTACGGTAACGCACGGTGCATCACGTAAGGTGGCTCTTGCGCGGCTGGTCCCGCTCACGTTATGCGACGGCGGCTCTCGTAAGGAAACGTTCGAGATAATCTCGCTCGTAACCCGTGAGGTTCACGAATCGAACCCCGAATTCCACCCACCCATTCGATGCAGGTTTCACCCAGCGCACTTCCGCCTCGCATCCAATGGTCTTCGTGGGAAACTCGAAGTTGACGGCGACCCGCTCCCTTACATTCACACGCCTCAACGCACTAAAGCGAGCACCCTGGGAACCGAGATCCGCGCTCAGGGTCGCGTATGCAGCGCAATCCCCACGGAAGGACAGCCATGTGCATACCGACTCTTCCACCCGCGCGTAACGCCTTTTTTCCGACATGCTGCTGTCCATTGCTACCCCGCTAGATGGCAACAACCTGTTCGGAAGGCCTCCGCCTCCCAACTTGACCCTATTTTACCTGAAATTCGCAAATTCTGCATCCAAAAAAACAGCCATACCTGAGCCTGAGAAAAGACGCCGCCAATAGCGCGTCTAGCGCCCGTCAGACCTATCGGACCGATCGGACCGATCAGACCGATCAGACGGGTCGGGCAGTTCGGACTTGATCCCAAAGGGGGCTGGCCTGATGCCCAAGTCTTTGACTGCATATCGTCCGGTTCACTATACTCCGCGAAATACTCGGATGTCGGAGGTGGCTTTGGGATCATCAGGGATTAACATCGGCGAACTCGCTATCAAGTATGTATGCCTCTTGTTCTCACTGTGTGTGCACGAGGCATCGCACGCAATCGTGGCGGACCGTTGCGGCGACCCATCGGCCCGGCTGATGGGCCGGGCCACTTTGAACCCGCTGGCGCATATCGATCCAATCGGGACCGTGATAATGCCACTGATGATGATGATTTCCGGTATCCAGCTCCTGTTCGGATGGGCGAAGCCGGTCCCGTTCAACCCGCGCAACCTCCGCAATATCCGCTGGGATCCGGCCTTGATCGCCGCGGCTGGGCCACTGTCAAATCTGCTAATGGCCGTCATGTTCACAATAGTCTTGCGCATTGTCGTGATTGCTTCCGGCGCGGCGCCGGACTCTGAAGTGCTCCCGGCCTTGTTTGCAATCGGCATGCTGATGGTGCTGATAAACATCGCGCTGGCATTGTTCAACCTGATTCCTATTCCGCCGCTCGATGGAGGACATATCCTCTATCCGTTCTTGCCGCCCAGCGGCCAACAGGTCCTCGAACGAATCGGCCCTTTTGGAATCCTCATCGCGATTCTCCTGGCAGGCAGGGTGCTCGCGGTTCCGTTCTTCTTCCTCAGGGATCTGCTGCTTCAGTTCGTGTTTTGGGGACAAGTGTAAACACGGCCTCGAATTTCATCCGCGCGGGGTGGCATGGATAAGCCTGGTTTGGCCGGCTCGGGATCCTAGCCTTACGCACGCAGCTTTGATCCGGCCAAACCAGGCTTATCCATGGCACCCTCTCCTGGTACCCGTGGTTAGGGTCCAGTGCGGACGCGCGCCGACGGTTCGTTTTCCCCGCGAATCTTGATATAATCGGGCCTCACCTCTTGATTTTCACACGCATGAGATCGCGTTTACACAAGTAGAGTATGGGAGCGGACTATGGAGTTGCCTGGCAAGTTTGAGCCGAAGGAAATCGAAGCGCGTTGGATGGCGTACTGGAGGGAGCATCGGACTTACGCGTGGGATCCAAGCGCCGTGCGCGAAGACACCTTCGTCGTGGATACGCCGCCGCCGACGGTAAGCGGCTCGTTGCACGTAGGCCACATGTTCAGTTACTCCCACCAGGACTTCATCGTCCGCTACCAGCGCATGCGCGGCAAGAACATCTTTTTCCCCATCGGCTGGGACGACAACGGCCTCCCGACCGAGCGCCGCGTCCAGAACCTCTATAACGTCAAATGCGAGCCGCACGTTCACAGCAAGCCGGATTTCAAACCGGAACGGGGACGGAAAGGCGATCCGATCCCGATCAGCCGCAAAGACTTCATCGCCCTGTGCGATACGGTCACGAAGGAAGACGAGGAAGCGTTCCGGCATTTGTGGACCCATCTCGGGTTGTCGTACGACTGGGACCAGGAATATGCCACCATCGATCCCCACTGCCGGACGACGTCTCAGTTCAGCTTCCTCGAGCTTCTGGGAAAAGGCGAGATATACCAATCGGAACGGCCCGTCATGTGGGACGTGGGTTTCCAGACGGCAATCGCGCAAGCAGAGATCGTCGATAAGGAAGAGCCGAGTGCGTTTCACTTCCTGCGGTTCGGCATCGAGAACGGCGACCGCGACCACGTCGTCATTGCGACGACGCGGCCCGAGTTGCTGCCGGCGTGCGTGGCGGTGCTCGCGCATCCGGAGGATGACCGATACAAGAGTCTGTTCGGGAAATTCGCGGTGACGCCGCTGTTTCACGTTCCGGTGCCCATTATGCCGGACCCGCAAGCGGAGCCGGAAAAGGGTACGGGCATCGTCATGGTTTGCACCTTCGGCGACCAGACCGACGTTGAGTGGTGGCAGCGGTTCAACCTGCCGCTGCGCCAAGTCCTCGCCCGGGACGGCAGACTCCTGCCGGTGACGTTCGGCAGCGCGGGTTGGGAAAGCCGAAGGCCGGATGCCGCCAATGAGGTCTACTCGAAGCTCGCGGGGAGTTCAGTGAAGAAGGCGCAAAAGATGATCATCGAGATCGCCAAGCAAATGGAAGGCGTCGTCGACCGTCCGAGCGAGTCGATCACGCACACGGTCAGGTTCTACGAAAAAGGCGATCACCCTCTCGAACTGATCCCGACCCGGCAATGGTACACCCGCATCCTCGACAAGAAGGAGCAACTGATCGCCCAAGGGCGCAAGATCAAATGGCACCCCGAGCACATGGGCCTGCGATATGAGCACTGGGTCGAAGGTCTGAACCAGGATTGGTGCCTGAGCCGACAGCGTTACTTCGGCGTTCCTATTCCGGTGTGGTATCGCATGGATGACAAGGGCCAGGTGTGCTACGACAAGCTTCTCCTGCCCGAAACATCGGAACTGCCCGTCGACCCGCTCGCCGACGCACCTAAGGAATACACCGAGGAGCAGCGTGACAGACCGAACGGCTTCTGCGGCGATCCTGACGTGCTCGACACGTGGGCCACGAGTTCCCTGACGCCGCAGATCGCAACCAGGTGGGTGGCCGACAAGACGCGCCATGGAACTCTTTTCCCGATGGACATCCGCCCGCAGAGCCACGAGATCATTCGTACATGGGCTTTCTACACGATCGTCAAGGCATACATGCACGAACGCGAGATCCCGTGGAGGAACGTCGTCGTAAGCGGCTGGATTCTCGATCCCGACCGCAAGAAGATGTCCAAGAGCCGCGGCTGCGTCGTGACGCCCGAGCCGCTGCTTGACCAGTTCGGCGCGGACAGCGTCCGCTACTGGGCGGCGCGCGCGCGATTGGGCGTCGACACGGCCTATGACGAGCAGGTGTTCAAGGTCGGCAAGCGGCTCTGCACGAAACTCTTCAACGCCAGCAAGTTCGCCATCGGCCAGTTTTCCGCCGTCGACGCCTCGCTGCTCGGCCCTGACAAGATCACTTGCGAAACGGACCGCGCGTTCGTCGGAGAGCTTCGTCCGTTGATCGAGCGCGCCACGGCGGCCTTCGAGGAATTCGATTACGCCCAGGCGCTCATGCTGACCGAGGAATTCTTCTGGGGTACGTTCTGCGACAACTATCTCGAGATCGCCAAACCGCGCAGCTATGATGAGGGAACCACTGAAGGACGCCTATCGGCCCTTTCCACATTACGGCTGCTGCATCGCGTGATGATACGGATGCTGGCGCCTTACGTGCCGTACTTGGCGGAAGAGGTGTGGCACTGGTGCTACGCAAACGATGCAGAGATGAATGACTCTGTCCATCGCTCGCCCTGGCCGGCCGTCGCCGAGCTTGCAGCCATTCCCGCCCCCAAGAACCCGCTTACCTACAGCACAACGGCAACCGTTCTCGACGAAGTCCGCAAGGCAAAAGCAGCCGCCAATCTCAGCATGAAGGCCCCGGTAAAAAGGGTCGCCGTGACCGGCAAGGCCGATGCCTTGGATGCCGTCAACGCCACTATCGACGATGTGCGGCGCATGTTGCAGATCGAGGAAGTCGAGTTGATCGAAGGCGCCGTCGACATTGGGCCCGTTTCTGTTGAGACGAGCATCGTGGGATAACCGTCCGTGGAAAACGGTTACCTTTGCGTCGGCAAGGGGTTGCAACCCCTTGTCGAACCCGAATGACCCTGCCCCAACCTCCCGTATGATCGGCCAGTGCTGCTGCTTGGGGCTACTCGATCTCCAGCCACACCTCCGCGAGGAGGCCGGAAGGGTTGTTGGCATCGGGCCCTTCAAAGAAGTTGCGGCTGGAGTTGGCCACCTTAAGCACGAGCAGGTTTTTCCCCGGGCACAGCGCCTCGGTGATCTCAACGCTGTAAGGCGGCCAGGGACGGATACCCATGAGACGGCCGTTTACTTCAACCTCGAGGAGGTCGCCGACATTGCCGGCATTCAGAAGAATGCGTTTGCCGGCGGTCTCGGCGGGCAGATCAACCTCCACGTAGTAGGCGCCGGTTCCGGAGAAGTACGGGTATCCCTGATCCTCCCAGGGGCCGACGCCGATGCCGTGAGTCGGCACCAGGCATGGCAGGCCCGCCCGTGTGTCGAGATGAAAATCCCCGGCGAGCCAAGCGTACTCCTCGAGACCCGGCTGCGGGAACCACCCGTTGTTCTTGATCGCGATCTCGATCTGATGCGTGCCCGCCTCGCAGAGGCCCCCGAGGTCCAGCACGCGGAACTTCGGATCGATCTCCCACGGCAATTCCCGGGTCAGCGGCCTGCCGTCGAAAAAGACGACCGCGTCCGTCTCGCCGGCCAGGATCGGGCGGGCCGCCTCGTGCACGCCGTACGCCATGGCCGGTACGCCGTCGAGAATCAGCCGCATGTTCGCAATGTGCTCCGCCGTGATGAACTGCATGCTATATCGCAGTTCGTTCACGTGTTGCCGCGCCTCCATGCTGAACGTCCAGTTGCGCAGCGCGACGAAGTTGCCATTCTCCGGGTTGAAATGCCACGGCGCTTCGACTGGAATCCTCTCACTCGCCCTGAATAGCACGAGAGGCTCGTCGGCCACCGGCAACGCCCTATCGACGACCAGTAAGTGCGACCCCATCGGCGGAAACTGCAACGGGACCTCGAGCCGATTGCCCACTATGCGTTGGCCGGGCGCCGCGCGCCGCACCCCCGTCTCCGAGTCCCAGATCTCCGCCAGCCCGACCGTTTCAAACGAAGCTGCCGTGTCTATCGCCTCGGTTCCGGTGTTCGCGAGGAAATAGAGATCCTTTCCGTCCCTTCGACGATGAAGGCACTGGACATCGGGCGCGCGGTCGAGAATCACGTCGGGGATAACCTCCGCCAATGCTTTGTCCAGATCAAACAAGCGCCGTCCATCTATCGTGCGCCCGGCGCACGACTCTTCTAACACCCTCACACCCGCAAGCTCAGACGGCATCACAAAATCGGGAGCGCTCAGCCCGCTCGTTTTCAGCACGCGAAGCGCCTTGTCGCTCATAGCGATCACGATGCACGAGGGCGCGACGCGCCTCAACGCATCGAGTGCGTCTTCGCGTATCGCCGTCATCTTCGGCAATACCAGCGCACTGAAAGAGAGGTCGTTTACGCGCAAAACGCTGCCCTGCACCTTCGCCTGGGCGAAGCTGTGTTCATCAACGACCACAAAATCGTGATGGAGTTTCAGCAGCGCTTCACCAAGGGATATGAACCCCTCCTCGAGTTCCCGCACCGTGCACGTCATCTCAGGTCCGGGTACGAAGTCCGACCATAGGGAAGACATCGGGTAGAGGACGGCGACCTTCGCCACGTGTTCTCCGCCCGTCATCGCGGACGTAAGCCGCGCCGTATAATCCGCGAAGTGACGGTAATACGGCCAAAACGGGGCCTGGATGAATTCCGAAGGCGGCGAGTCCTTCTTCCGGCGCCCCGCCACGGAGTAGTAGAACGCATGCGGGATGATGTAGTTGATCCCGTTGGCGATCTGCCAGTCGGCCATCCACTTCATCTCGCGCAACGACAAGCCCCAGCCGCTTTCGCCGAACGTCTCGGTCATAGTCCGCTCGCGGCCGGCCAGCAGCGCCGCCGATTCCACCATTTTGGGCGACATGCACGACGCACTCCCCTTGCCGACGTTGATCGTAAGGTGGTCCAACCCGGGGATGTGGAAATGCTTCAAGAGATAAAAGATGTTGCCCAGGCACCGAAACTGGAAGAACAGCGGCTCCTCTCCGAGCGGATGACCTATCAGCTTAAGGCCGCGGGCCTCGCACCACTCCTCGATGGACTTGAAGAAAGACAGCTCGAAAAGCGAGACCGCAACATCCCAATAGTCGTACCGGACCTGCGGGCCGAGTTCCGTCTGGCCAAAAAGTTCCGGCAGATGATCCAGCAGGTCGTAGCCTTTCATCGCGAGGAACGCATCCGGCAGACCCGTCGTCCACGGGATCCGCGCCAGGTCGTCCGGATACGTGCTGAGAGCCGGCTCATCGGTGAAGAAGCCTGCGAGGCCAAGCGTCTTGAGATCGCCGAGCTTCTGTTCGTGGAGGTCGTAGGTCGACTCGATGAACCGTCGGCATGCGTGAGGATTCAGTGTGTCGAGATAGGATTCGAACCAAAGAATAGCCGGGCACTCGAACCGAACGGCTTGGACAACATGAGATACGCCGTTCGGCGCCTGCCAGATCTTCCCCTGAAGGCGGCGCAACGGTTCTCCGTTCTCCGAAACGTACACACACACAATGTCGTCGCCGAACGTCAGCGTACAAGGTCCCTGCATTTCGTTTGTGACAAGCCGCAGATAGCTCAGCCGGTTACCGCGATCCGCAATGACCGTTCCGCCGGCCGGGCCGCTCGGCCAGTCGCGCTCATCGTAGGCCCAGGCGATCAGCCCCATCTCGCGGGCCTTGTTGCAGCAGAAGCGAATGCATTCGAACCAGTCATCCGAGAGATAAGGCGTGATAAGACCGTGGCGCGCGTGCATCACGAACCCACCGAGGCCCTTCTCGGCCATCTGCTCGATCTGCCAGTTCAGCGTTTCGGTATCGAGGCAATGGTTCCAGAACCAGAAAGGCGCTTGACGGAATTCGGAGGAAGGGTTGCTGAAGGACTCGTAAAGGCTCATCTTTCGGGTCTCGGGTCTCGGGGTTCGGGTGTCCGAAAGGCTTGTGGCGGCACCCTTGACCCCGGTCCCGATTCTGGAGGATCATGTTGGGAAAGTCAATTGGGGTATCGGGTTTCGGGTATCGGGTCTAGGGTTTAGGGTTCAGGGTTCAGGGTAGGCGTGTACGGAAAAACAGTTTGAAGCAGCGACCCCAGCGCAAGTTACAGCTGAATTTTGCTGTGCGCGCGGCTACGTTGTTCTGGCTCCCGTACCCTGGACCCTGAACCCTATACCCTAAACCCCAAACCCTAGACCCGATACCCGAAACCCGATACCCGATACCCGACTGATGTCAAACGTCAAGAACCTGATACTTCTTTCGTATCTCATTCTGCAGTACTTTCTGTTTCGAATGGGATGGAGAAAAGCTCCGGAGGTACAGAGGCTGTACGACGCAAGTCTGACGGGGCTGGCTTTCCTTTTCGGCTGGCGGCGCAAGGTGCGTTTCGTCGGCGCGGAAGACTTTCCCCAAAAAGGTCCCGCCATCATCGCGAGCAATCATATCGAGATGGATGACCCTTTTGTGACGGGCAACGCTGTGTACCTGCTCAGCGGACGAAACATCCGGCCCCGCGTAATGATGCGAGACGATTTCTTTGTCGGGATGCCCCGATGGTTGAAGAAGATCGTCGATCCCGACGAGGTGGCGCAGTTGATCGGCGCTATCCTGATCACGCGACAAGGTGCGGACGAAGCCCAACTGCTCCCCTTCGTCGACGTGTTGAGGAACGGCGAGGTATTCCTGATATATCCCGGAAGGAGCCGATCCCGGAGCGGCATGTTCATCGACTACCGCGATTGGATCAGAAGTCCGGGGGCGACCTCTCAGTTCGTGGCCGGCGGACAAGAAGGCCTCGCAAAACCGACGATCCCGACCATACCCGTTACTCGAACGCGCAATCCCGTGACGCGTCGGAGCGCCCTCGTTTTCGGAAAACCGTTGTATCTAGCGCCGGGCGCCGACCGCGCTGAACAACGCGTGTTCGACCTTCAACTCGTAGTGGCGATGTCCGACCTCATCGAGATCAACGTCCCGCACGTTGTCAGTGCGATTCTGTACCTGCATTGCCTGCACGGCGGCGCCGACACGATGCCGTTCTCCGCGCTCCGCGACGCCGTCGGCAGCGTCTTCGCGGATATCCGGCGGCCTCCCGACGCCGGTTGTAGAAACTATCCAGTCCGATACACCGATCCCGCAGCGTTGAACGGCTTGGACCGCGAGATCAACCGCACCCTCAAATTCCTGAGCGGAAACAGGGCCCTGGCGCGGAGAGGCAGCGTCATTCGGCTCAACCCCTCCGTCATCTTGTCTGTGCCTCAGTCCTTCTCGCGTTACCGTTCGCAGAATCCCGTAAAGTATCTCGTGAACCAAATCCTGCACTTGCCCGACGTAGTGAGCAGCATCGAGCGTGCCGCAGAAAGGCTGAGATGATTGCATCCGGGATTGTCTGGCGCACGCCGTCGCCGCATGCAATGGAGCGCAAGACCGCTTGCGCCCATCTGTGAAAATCCCCGCAACCATCCAAGAGCGATCACAGACTGCCCGCGTTTCTTCCTGAAGGGAAGCAATGTGAATAGCCGTGGGTGAAACCCACGGAATCGGCCAAAGGAGCACACCGACCCTGAAGGGGTCGAACATGCGCTAAATCATCGGCAATAGGTTCGACCCCTTCAGGGTCGATGGCAACGGATACCCGTCCCGTGGGTTTCACCCACGGCTATTCACGTTGGAACCCTTCGGGGTCAATTCCGACCTATCTCCACGGTTTCACAACGGGAGATCGTTGGGCTGACGCAGGGACTGTCCATTACCACCGAAATAGCACGTGGACCTCGGCACTACGGCACAAACTCGAGACAGTCCACGGGTAAACTGCCGGAGACGCGCACGATCATCAACGCGTGATAGCCTGGTTCAAATCGGCGCGAACGCCAAACAACGGATGACGGAGAGAGGGTCGCGGCGTACAGCGAAATGCGCCCTTGGCTTTCGCCATCGAGGTATACCTCGGCTTCTCCGAAGTCCGGGCCGCGCGGCGACCAGAGCCGCGCCTGTGTTCCTCGGAAGCTCCACTTGATTCGGGCCTCCTCGAATGACGCGAAATATCCTGCGCCATAACGGAATCCGTCACGCCCGACCGTCCATTCCTTTTCTTTGTTGCCCGCGCCGATGATCCCCTCGAGCGGCAGCAGGAACCACGAGCCCGGCTCGGACGTTCCGTCGATCCGAAAAAGCCGTACGTGCATGGATGTTCCTTTGTCAGCAACGATTCCAATACCGCCCCCGCTCATCGCCATCGGCGCCAGGAAGTCCGTCGTGTCGTCGATTTGTATTCGGACATCGTCTTTCCTCTGATCGAGGCTGACCCTGAAAACCTTTGAAGAAACATCGTAGGAACCGCTCGCCACTGTCGACTTGTTTGCGTCAGAATCGATGGATTCCAGGGACCACGTCCCGTTCCTGAAGGAGAGTGCCGTCATGTCGCGCCAGGTCAATGGCGAGATGGTTGCGTCGGCCGCTGATCGATCGGGACCGAGAGGTCCTCTGAAGTTCCACAAAAGGCGCCATGCGCCGTTTGCGGTACACTCGCTCTGGAGGCGGAACGTTTCATATCGCCGCAGGATAAGCCCGAGCGAAGGGGCGTTCGGGCCCGAGAGCCAGAACCCTCGGTGGAACGGCTCTTCCCACGGGCGGGCTGCCAGGTTGATCGTGCCCATGCCTTCCGTATCCCTCGCGGGATACATAACGCGAAATAGGCCGCTTTCGTCCACGAGTCCCGAGAAGGCCTGTCCCCAGATCCCGAAGGCCTCGTAAGTATGACCCTCGCCATGGAAGACCGAACCCGCCTGCCACACGGACCACGCTTCGGGGCAATGCGCCTGTTCAATTCGAGCGCGATAGATCACCTGGTACCCGCGGTTGGCCGCAACGGACGTGAACGGTGCGTAAACAAAGCCTTCATGGAGAAAGGCGGGAAAGAACTCGATGGGTTGCGGCTGCCAGAACCCTTGCTGAGGCGCGCGAAGGAAGATGGGGGGACTGTACGGGCCGCGGGCGGCTGGCGCAGTCATGCAAATGAACGCCCACATTCCTCCGGCGTTGCGCGGCGTGCTCATCGAGGCGAGGATCAACCAATCGTTCCCGCGCCGGATCAACGAGCTTGCGTACACGCGTTTGTATCCGGGCGGCAACATGGCTTGCGCGGATTCCGCATGGACCGGCGCCGAATCGCGGATGAAGGGGCCCTCGGGCGACTTCGAGAACGCATACGCGATTCCGCCGTCGCTATTGTCCGGCTTCGCCCAGCCATAGGCCATGTGATAGCCGCCGGCGTCTTCGACCACCGTGGCGTCACAAGTAGCACCGCCCCTCACGCCATCGCCGTCGAATAGATCTTTGTGGCCCTGCAACACGAGCCCGAGATCCTTCCAGGTCCGCCCACGGTCGCGAGAGCGCATAAGCTTCGTGGGCCCAGCGGGCCAATAGCCCTTCGGATAGAGGGATACGTAAATGTACAAGCAGCCGGTCTTCTGATCTTCGAAGAGTGAGCCGTTAACGGGCCACTCATAGGGTGCGGAACCGCGGTATATGGGATTTCCATCGAAACGGACAAGGGAATCGTACGAAGGATCTCCGAGGGCGGGGTGCGCGAACCATGCCTCGCGGTGTCTCGGATCAGCGAAATCATCCGCCGCAGCCGCGTAAACTTCGATATGGCTCACGGTAAGCATCTCCATTAACAGGCACACGGCGAACAGGGATACAACCATTTCCGTTTTCCAATCCTCGGTCGAGTGGCGAACCCCGCCTAAAGGCGGTACAACGAACTGCGATCCTATGGGATAGGACGCGGGGGTTCACTTCTCCCCTGTCATGCCAGGGGCCGGTTTCGGAGAAACCGCCCCTACTTTTACCACGCCCTGTTCTGCTTGCGCGGGCTGCCGCTTGGGCAGGCGGATCACGAACCGGGTATTGCGGCACGCCATGTCCAGGGAGAGTGTTCCGTTGTGGGTCAACACGATCCGCTTCGAGATGCTCAGACCGAGGCCTATCCCTCTCCCGAACTCCTTGGACGTGACAAAGCGCTCAAACATCCTCTTGACGATCTCCGGCGGGACTCCAAGGCCGCTGTCGGTAACGGACAAGACCGCTTCGGCTCCGTCGTCGCGTGCGGTGATGTTCACCCATTTCTCGCTGCTGTTCTCGACGGCATGCAGGGCGTTGCTCAACAGGTTGAACAAGACTTCCATGATCTGCGTGGCCCGGCATTCTATGGTCAAGTCTTCCGGGATTTCCTCGATGGTCAGGGCGACATGGTGCGACGCGAACCAGTCCTGACACAGGACCACCGTATCTTCGACAATCGATTTGACCGGCGTGCCCTGGAAAGGGTCGTGTTCGCCCTCGCGAGCGAATGTTCTCAAGCCGTTCACGATGGTCTGGATGCGCGAGACGTTCCGCATAATGCTTTCCGTCAACCGCGGGACGTGCTCCACGACAACATCCCCCCTACCCCCCTTCAAAGGGGGAATGGGGTCCCGGTCGAGCAAATTCCGCAATTGTTCGGCCGAGCCGGAGACAATTGCGAGCGGGTTGTTGATCTCGTGCGCCACGTTTGACGCCATTTCCCCGAGCACGGACATCTTGGCCGACTCGAGGAATTTCTCGCGCTGTTCCTCGATGAGCTGGTGCGCCACTCTCTCCTGGGTGTTGTTTCTGCAGATGCCCTCGACGGCGACCGAAAGGCCTGCCTCATTGCGGATCAGCCTGTTGGACTGAAGGATCCATCGTTCCTTTCCCTCGGGATCGATGATCTTGTACTCGTATGCGGACGGCGTCTCCCCCCGAAGCAACCCGTTCCACATCTCCTCGAGATGCGCTGCGGAGTCCGGGTGCACGATTTCATGGATACACCTGGGCCGGCTCATGAAATGCTCCGCAGGATAGCCAAACACCAGTCGTGCGGCAGACCCCATATACTCGTACTTCCCGTCCGGAAGGGACATTCGGTACACGGCTTCGCTCAATCCTTCGATCAAGCTACGGTGGCGCTCTTCACTTTTCCGGAGGGCGTCTTCAAACCGTTGATGCAGCAACGCGTTGGACACCGTCCCGGCTACTAGCCGCATCAACCTTATGTCCTCTTCTTCCGGAACCCGCGCAGTGCGTTCGGAGGTTAATCCAAAAAACCCGCCCACGGAATCCCCAATGACCAAGGGAACGCACACGATGGACGCAATCCCCATTGCCACCCACAGAGCTTTATCCTCCGAAGCTTCGGGGGGGAGATCAATCATCCGCGGGACAACGACGTTCTCGCCTTGCATCAGCTTGCCGACACTCCATTCGAAAGACCCAAGAGACAACCGCAGCGCCGACAAGGACCGTGGCTGAAGCCCTTCGGCAAACCACTCATAGTCCCTTGCAAACGTAGAACGATCCGCGGAGAACAAACGCACGAAGGTCCGGTCTACCTCGAGGAACTTGCCGAGGGCCTTCACCGTCCCCATGATCTCCGCGTCGATCTCGTCGGAAGAGGCGTTGATGAAACGGGTCGAGATCGTTGCCACGAGCTCCTCAATCGCCATTCGTCTCTGAAGCGCCTCTTGTGCGCGCTTCCGCTCAGTGATGTCTCGTGTGATTCCCTGGACTTCAATGAGATTGCCGGCCGGATCGAAGATCGGCGAAGTGACGACCTCCCCCGGGAACACAGATCCGTCTTTTCGCCGATAGGCAACCTCAAGCCGCATCGAGTGCGTCCCGAACTCCCCGGCCAGGCGCTTGCGAAGGATAGCTTGGGACTCTCGCGCGCTCTCCTTGTCCAGCGTAATCTGGAAGGATTTTCCAAGGAGTTCTTCAGGTTTGTAGCCGACTAAGCGCTCGGCGACCGGGCTCACAAAGGTGAGGCGGCCCTGGGTGTCGATGCGCCAGACAACGTCGCTTGCCTGCTCGATAAGACTGCGATAGCGTTCCTGGCTCGCACGAAGCGCTTCTTCGGTTCGTTTCCGATCGGTGATGTCGCGGGAGACGCCTAATACGGCCGTAACGTTTCCGGCACTATCTTTGAGCGGAATGAGATGCGTATCCTGCCACCCAAGACGGTCTTGGAATTGCGTCGGGGCCTCGACGCGAAGCGGCTGTCCCGACGTAAACACGTGTTCGAGGTGTTTTCTCTGGTCTTGCTCGATTTCGGGGGGAAACAGGTCGGCGCGCCTGCGTCCTATGATGTCCTCTGGCATGCGGCTGACTTGTCTTCCCGCAAAGCTGTTCGCATACTGGACCGTGTCATCGCGGTTAACGATGAAAATGACGTCCTGCGATGCCTCAGCAAGCGTCCGGTAGCGTGTTTCGCTGCCTTGCAGGGCCTGTTCGAACTTCTGGCGTTCCGCAATCTCCTCGCGCAGCTTCCGGTTTACGTCGCTCAGGCTCGCGGTTCGCTCTTGGACGCGTTCCTCTGTGTCGGCGTAAGCCTTTCTGAGGGCTGCTTCCGTCTCTTTGTGCTCCGTGATATCCTCCGCGATCCCCACGGAGCGGCAAACTTCCCCCTTCTCGTCAAACACGGGGAACAAACGCGATCGTATCCAGCGGGCGTCGCCGTCAGGCCGGACGATTCGATATACGAGTTCCAGCGGCATTCGGTAATCATGTGTTTCAAGGACACGCATGATGCGTCCCTTGTCATCCGCATGCACCGCTTCGAACGACGAATTCGGGTCCGCCAGCAGATCGCGGGAACGCAGTCCCCATATCTCCTCGTATGCGGGACTTATATACAGGATCTGCCCTGTGGCATGGTCTATGATCCAGAAAGTCTCACGAATACCCTCCGCCAGTTGCCGGAACCTCTGCTCGCTCTCGCGGAGAGCGGCTTCGGTCCGCGAACGTTCGGCAACCTCGCCGGCCAACGCCTGACGCTCGCGTCTCACGCGGGTGTTGGCCTTGTCGGCCTCGAGAATTGAGAGGTAGAACCCGGCGAACACCAAGGCCAAGCCGGCCACGAACCCCCCTTCTTCCAGAACCTCGAGCAAGGGTTGAGCCGCTTGCATTAGAAACGTTACACCGGGAGGCGCAAAGTACCGACCCATGCTTACCGCCTGCGAGAAGACGATCGCGCATGCCCCAATGCACAGTGTCCACGTGACGCGGGGTACGCCGTGCGCCCGCCGGATCACGTAGACGGCCGAGGCGGCCCAGAATGCCATCGCGAGCAACGTGAGCACGCCCGTGACGCCATAGCCCACGCCGTATGCCCAGAACAGGTAACGGCCGAACAACTCAAGCGACGCAGCGATCGCCAAAGTCCCGCCAATGATCCATCCGAGCGACATCGACCCTGCGCGTGAGTAGGGGTTCGTGCTGTCCACGGCCGCCTGAGGATGGGTTTCCGAAGGAGCGCCTTGAAATGACGTTCTCAAAGACATAGATTTGCAGTCCCCTCTTGCCACTCTCAGTATGACACTTAACCGTTCCGTGCGCAATCCAGGAAAGCACGAGGAATTCAGCAATTACGGCAACGTAGAAGCGGCATCCTTGCCGCTTTCTCAGCGCCTTTGCGTTTGCTGCCTGACCCAAAGCGGCAAAGATGCCGCTTCTACGTTGCTAGCTATTCTAACGCCCAAGTTTGCGCCACTCTTGACGCTGTTTCATCGTTTCTGCAGGATTCGGTATACTGCGGATGGATCTCAACGATGCCGTGAAACTCACGCAAAAACAGGAATGGCTTGTCGCGCGTTACCTGCGCGAGGTGGGCAACGCGCTTGGCGACGTCTCCGATGCGGCTCGGGATCGGGCCTTGGGTCGGCTCGATGCGCGAATCCATCGCAAACTGAACGAACTGTTTTCGCAAAACCCCCAACTCCGTGACGAGGATGTGTTGCTTGTCCTGCGAGGGTTGGGCGCGCCAGCGGCCCAGGCAGCGGAGGCCTCCGAGAGGCTTGGGGCCGATGGCTCATGCGTGCTCGAGCCCAATGACCGGAAATGGCTTGGCGTGTGTGGCGGTTTGGCGCAGTATCTTGGGGCGGATGCGCGGTGGGTCCGAGCGGGGTTTGCGCTGCTTGGCGTCACGGGACCGATCATTCTTATCATCTATCTGGGCCTGTACATCGAGATGTACCTTCACTCGGACCCCGCCGGCACGCCCCGCGTGAACAAGGCCCGGGTCACTAGACACGTCTTGGCCACAGTGATCGCTATCATCGCTCTGCACGTGGGGGCGCGACTGCTCGTCTGGGGTGCACTGGAGGCGCATAACCGTTTTTCGGGGCTGGTCCCGCTTTCGGACCTGGGACGATGGGACTGGCTTCGCGTGAACGCGTCGTTTTTGCTGTTTTGCGCCCTTGTCAACCTGACGCCGTTGTCCGTGCTTAGCGCGCTGCCCCTGCCCAACGGTTGGGATGGGACCCTGACGCGCGTGACGCAAGCAGGCGTGGTAGTTTACGGCGTCGTTCTCTCGCTCGGAGTTTCCACCTTCCTCACCGGTGTGATCCTCGACGCAATCAAGCAGCTTGGCGGGTAGCAGCTTGCCTTGACCGGCGCGATCCGGGTTAACGGCCGCAGGATAGAACAACGAGCGATTTTTCCTGCACAAGCTGTTTCCGCGGACCTCTCACGATCTCGGCCTCTGCTTTGTCGGGCACATCTCCCGGCTGTACACGGGCCGTGTCAATCCGAACGCGCCACGAGCCCTTGGGAATCCTGAACCTCGCCGGCTCCGAGGATGGATTGAACATCATGTAAAGGGAGGTCCCGCCGTTCACGGCGCCGTCGATGCGGCAGGCCAGCAGCGGGCTGGGATCGTCCCAGTCCTGCGGAACGCCCTCGGCATCATACCATGCGAGATCAGGCAAGCCGTCTGCCACCGCAGGCAGGCCATCGAAGAACGTCAGGCGCCGCAGTGCGGGATTCTCCGCCCGGAACCGGATAAGCGCTTTGCAGAACTCGAGCAGCCCCTTGTTTTCTTGGACGAGCCGCCAGTCATACCAGGAGATCTCGTTGTCCTGGCAGTAAGCGTTGTTGTTGCCCCTTTGCGTTCGGCCAAACTCGTCGCCTCCCAGTAACATGGGGATCCCGAGGGAGATGAAAAGCGTGGCGAGGAAGTTCTTCTGCATTCTCAACCGCAACGCGTTGACATCCGGATCGTCGGTTTCACCTTCGACGCCACAGTTCCAACTGAGGTTTTCGTCGAGGCCGTCGCGGTTGTCTTCCCCGTTCATCTCGTTGTGTTTCACGTTGTATGAAACGAGGTCGCGCAATGTGAACCCGTCGTGCGCCGTCACGAAATTGATGCTGTGTCCCGGCGTTCGTCCCGCCCATTGATAGAGGTCCGCGCTGCCGGTCAGCCGGGTGGCGAACAAACCTTTCACACCCTCGTCCCCTCGCCAGTAGCGGCGCACTTCATCCCGATACCGCCCGTTCCACTCGGCCCAACGCACATCCCCAAACGATCCGACTTGGTACGCGCCGCCCGCATCCCACGCTTCGGCGATGAGCTTCGTGTCGCGCAGTGCGGGGTCTTCGGCGATGCGCTCGATTAGCCCCGCGTTTTCGACAATTCGGCCTCTCGTATCTCGCCCGAGAATGGAGGCAAGATCGAAGCGGAACCCATCGACGTGCATGACGGCGACCCAGTATCGCAGGCAATCGAGAATGAAATCGCGGACGAGTGGATGATTGCAGTTCAAAGTATTGCCGCACCCGGAGAAGTTCCGGTATTTTCCATTCTCATCGAGCATGTAATAGATGACGTTGTCTATGCCCCGGAAACTGAGGGTGGGGCCTTGTTCGCCTCGCTCGGAGGTATGGTTGAACACTACGTCCAGTATAATTTCGATCCCGGCTTGGTGAAGGGCGGCCACCATCTGACGAAATTCACCGAGCTGTTCTCCCAAGCCTCCTTGTGAGCCGTATCGGCCGGCCACGGCGAATAAGGCGATATTGTCGTAGCCCCAGTAACTGCGAATCTCGTCGCCCATCACGGCGTGTCGTCGTCCGACCCGGGTCTCGCCGAACTCCTGGATGGGTAACAACTCGATGGCAGTGACGCCGATCTCCTTGAAATATGGGATTTTTTCGATTACGCCGAGGTACGTGCCGCGATGCTGGACACCTGAGGACCCATGATAGGTCAACCCGCGTACGTGGGTCTCATAGATCACAAGGTCGCTGGAAGCCACTCGTGGGCGAACGTTGTGCCGATCGGGTCTGTCGTCGACGGCCATGCACTTTGCCGTTCCCTCTTCGAAATCGCCGGCGATGACCCGCGCATAGGGATCGAGCAGATAGGCGTACGGGTCGTATCGGTGTCCTTGTTCCGGCTCAAAGGGGCCGTCCATGCGGTACGCGTACAGGCACCCGGCCTTAAGCCCTTCCACAAAAATGCTCCAGATGTCGCCGATGCGGTGCAGCATGGGATCGTACTCGAACTCGATGAAAGGTGTGTGATCTGGAATGCTCTTGAACAGGGCCAGCCAAATGCGGGTTGCGTGACGACTGACAATGGCAAACCGCACACCGGACGCCCGAACGGCCGAGCCAAGCGGATATGGGCGGCCCGGCATGACTGGCAGTTTAGAAGGATCTACACCGGACATTGTGGCTCCTTATGCGGGTTTCAGCCGCTCTCTGCGGCATCCATAATACGCAACATAAAACCGAGGTTCTTAAACGAAACGTCCATGTCCACCGTCGGTGCGCCGCTTAGAAAGTCGCGGATCAGCGCGCGCATCATATCGGGTTCGACGTAAGTCCCGTCCGGCGTCTCGATGCGGGCGCAATACACGCCGTCCGGACCATTCTGACCGTCGACCACGAAAGGGTAACCGTTGTATTTGAAATGCCGGACGTTGAGCGGGGACTGCAACGCGTTCCGGGTGACGATGACTGCGTGCATCTGCGAACCGGAGGGCGTGCGCACGTCGAATTCGGCCAGCGCTGCATAATCCTGAAAGGTCGTCCGCAAGGACGCCAGGATAATCTCGGCTTCGGGCTCGAGGGCCAGCAGCACGCTCAACGGGTGAGGCGACAGGTCGACCCAGACGCGCCGGGGATCCGGTGGGCGATTCTTCGCCGGGGACTCGAGGTGCCCGTGGTAATGGGTGACTGTTTCTCCGGGCCGCCGGTCGTTCCATATCCGTCTAAGCATCATAGCCCCAGCGGCATATTGCGTGCACACGCTCAACCGGAGCCCTCTAGACTGAGCAGAGGAGATCAGTTCGCGCGCCTGGCCTCGGATCGCGTTGCTTTCAAGCTTTGGGTCGTACACAAACGGCTTCTCACACAACGCGTGGCAGCCCGACTCGAGGGCGGCTCGAACATGCGCGTAGTGACACGGAGGCGGAGAGCAGACGTCTACGATGTCGGGTCGTTCCCTCTCGAGCATCATCTCGACATCCGTGTAGGCGCGGCCCTCGAACGGGAAGAGTTCCCGCAATCCCAGCAGTGTCTTCTCCTGCAACTCGGCATTGAGGCCCGCAAACGCACACACCTCGGCGCCCTCGATATGCCACCACTTTGCGTGATGCTTGCCGATGCCGCGGGCTCCAATCACAGCGACGCGCAACATCCGCCCCTCCGTCGTGCTCTTGCTCTTGCTCGTGCTTCGTAATCCAGAACCGTCAATGCGTTTTGGAACTTACTAAAAGGCCCAATCCAAAATCAAAGCGGACAGGCCACGAGGGACAGGTGATCGCCCTTTGGCGAAGGTCACATGACCCCCGGCAAAGCCGGGGGCTTGCTGTTGCTACCCCCCAAGGGGGCTGGCTCCTGTACGTGCAGTCTTGACTGGATACCACTGTATACGCACGTGTTTAGCCGGGCTTCAGCCGGCTCCTCTTTGCACCCGGCCTCGGCCGGGGTGAAAAGGGCCAACACAGCCCACCGCCAGCACGCTTCAGCGCGGCTTCTCGGTCACGCTTCAGCGCGGCTTCTCGGTCACGCTTCAGCAGAGGCTTCTCGGTCACGCTTCAGCAGAGGTACCGACCCCGCCACGAGATCGTGTACTACTTCCGCAAAGGTCAAACCTTTCGAGTCCCCCGGCAGAGCCGGGGGTTTACCAAAAGAATTATGAGCACGACTACGAGCAGGATTACGAGTTGTCATGAAACAGGAGTTTCTCCCGCAAATGATGAAAATGTTCGTTGTACCTCCTCTAGGGGGGATCGGCAGCGAGATCTCCGGCTAAAGCCGGTACAACGAACATTGGCATTTTCGGAATAGTCGTCATGCCACTGTGTGGCACCCTGAAACGATGAAAATGGACGTTTGTTCTCGCACTGTTTACACCGCAATGGCGTATTCTCGAGGCAGCACGAGCAAGAAGGTTCTGCGTGGATCGCCGAATTCGTTTACTTCTCTTCAGGCAGAGGCGGTGGCATGTGGGAGAGGGCGGAGGTAAGAACATCGACGATAAGCTGATTCAGGCTTTTCCCTTCGGCCCGCGCCGCCAGGCGTATCGCCTCGAACAGATCCGAAGGAAGCCGGACGGTGACTTTTGTGGTTTCATACAGGGGCTGGTCGTCGGGCAATAGGGGCTCGGCGGCATCGTGCGGTTGAACGAAGAGTTCCTCCTGCTGGGGCAGCGCCGGCGGGAACTCTTCCGCCGCTGCCTCCGGAACGCAGATATGCAGGATCTGCGAATTCGACTTGCGCTGGTGAATCAGATCGAGGATGCGGCCTCTTCCGCCCATTGCCCGCAAGTGCCGTACGATGGTGGACGTGTTCATCGCGTAACCGCTTCGGCACACAAACTCGACCGCGGCGTCCCCCTCCAAGCCATGCCGAACGGCCTCTATAATGCGTTCCTGTTTGGCCAGGGTCTGCATCGCGAACCCCCGCAACAATATTCATTGTGATTATAATAGCGCGACTCTAATCATGCAAGCGATCCCTCTCGAACTTGACAACCCGTCCGTAAGGCGGCATAGTAGCGTTGGCGTGCTTGTTCGGGGCGGGGGAACCACAATGAGCGGAAGCGTTGGGAGTGACGTGTCCACGGCTGTGCCGTGCACAAAGGACCAAACGGGGCCACTGTATCCCGCAGTGATCGCGTTCGGTGTGGCTTCGGCCACTCTGCTTCTTCAGACCGTGCAAACGCGCATCTACGCGGTGATTTTCTGGAACCATCTAGTCTACTTCATCGTCTCGGTGGCGCTGCTGGGTTTCGGCATCAGCGGGACGTGGCTTGCGTTCGGTGAGTCGAGCAGGATCGCGCGGTTCCTGACCCTTGGCCGGGCGGCAGTGGGATTTGTCGTCACGGCGCTGATCTCATCGTTGTTTGTGCCCCGGTTGGGCGTCGCGTATTCGGCCCTTTTCAGCAGCGGCCCGCACTTGCTGCGCATGATGATCACGTACAGCACGGCGGCCTTTCCGTATTTCTTCGCGGGATGGATCCTGGGAATGGTGTATCGCGATCACGCCCGCCACATCCACTTTCTCTATTTCGCGGACTTGGTGGGCGCGGCTACAGGCTGTCTTCTGCTGCTTGTGCTGATCCGTCCTCTGGGCCCGATTTTTCTCGTGCTGCTGTCGTGCGTCCTGGTGGCTTTCCCGGTCTTATTGCGGCGGGGTCAGCGGAACGGCAAAGTTGCCGCCGCAGCGATTCTTGTGGGATTGCTTGCACTTGGCGCATGGAATGGGGACATCGAGCGCGGCATTGTTCCGGACAGGAGCAAGGCCTCGCATGATCTGTATAAGGACCTTGCTCCGAACGATCAGCGCATAATCGAGTATAGCGAATGGAACTCGATTTGCCGCACGGACGTCATCGGCACAAAACTGTCGCCGCAGAAGCGCATTTTCATCGACGGGGACGCGTATACGGGAATGGAACACAAGGGTGTGGGCGAGCCGCGACCGTTCGATCTCGAGAAGGAAGCGCTCGTGCCGCATAAGACACCGTACGTTCTGGAACGCCCGCGAGACAATGTACTCGTGATAGGGCCCGGCGGAGGCCATGACGTGTGGGACGCGTTGCGCGGGGGCGCTCGGCAAATCGACGCGGTCGAGATCAACCCGAGCACGGTACATCTTGTGACACGCGAGTATCGTGAAGAGGTGCACGGCCTCTTTGAGCGGTCGGGGGTCACCCTCTGGAATGAAGAGGGGCGCAGCTTCGTTCGCCAGCAAAACCGACGCTACGACATCATCATGATCAACGCGATAGATACCTTTGCGGCGTTGGATGCAGGCGCCTACATGCTGGCGGAGAACTACCTCTACACGGTCGATGGCATCTTAGATTACATAAATCACCTCACGCCGGAAGGGACTCTCTGCATCACGCGATGGGACTACGCGGGGGAAACGACACGGCTGTTCACGGTAATGCTGGAGGCGCTTTACGAGGCGGGGTACGCCGAACCGGAACACCATATCGCGGCGCAGACGCGAGCTTCCTGGACGGCCATCCTGGCCAGCCCCGCGCCGTTCACTGAACAGGAGATTGCCGCTTTGCGGTCGCACACGGAGAAACACAGCGGCATCTTCTGCTTCCCGCTTCGCGCCGAGGAATGTACTAAGCCGCTTCAACGCGACTTGAACGCTTACGCGGAGGCGCGCGCACAAGGAAGCCAGAAACAGTTCTTCGACGCCTACTACTACAACGTCCGTCCGGTTCGGGACGACAGCCCGTTTTTCTTCCACTATGAGAAGGTACGGAACCTGTTCCAGGTGTTTCATGAACACTCGCCAGGGGATTATGTGCGTGGGCACTGGCCCTCGTTCACGCTTTCCGTTCTGCTTCTTCTGCTGTCGGTCGCGCTGGCTGTTTTCGTGTTCCTGCCCCTAAGACGCCGGGGCCGTGGCGATCTTCCGAACTTCGGTCTGTGGCTTCTGTACTTCTGTTGCCTTGGCGTGAGTTTCATCTTCGTCGAGATCAGTCTCATGCAGCGTTTTGCGCTGCTGCTGGGGCATCCAGCCCGCTCCTTGGCGCTGGTGCTTGCCGCATTGCTCTTCTTTGCCGGTCTCGGGAGCTACGCCAAGGAACGGTTTCGTGCGCCGTTGGGCTTGGCGCTGGCGGTCTTGTGCGGAGTGCTGCTCGCCGTGGCGTTTGCCTACCCACACGTCGTCAACTTGCTGTTGGGCTTTCCGCTGTGGGTCCGCGGTATTGCGACCCTTGCGCTGGTCGCGCCAGCGGCCTTATTTATGGGGATGCCGTTTCCCACGGGGATTCGTCTTGTTTCGGATCGATCGCGCGACGCGGTCCCTTGGATGTGGGGCGTAAATGGGGGGGCGACCGTTTTCGGTTCGATTCTCGCCATTGCCTGTGCCATCCGGATCGGCTTCACCGGCGTATTATGTCTCGCTTCCTGCGGTTACGCCATCGCTCTCGCCGCATATCTGTACATCAGTTCCAGACAGGTCGACTCGTCCCAGTGACTCGCTGCGCACGTTTGCGCAGGCGTAACGCGCAGCCTGCTTTTCGTTGACCTCTCCCTTGAAAAGGTCTCTCCACGATTCTATACTCCCCCATAAGAGCGGGGTCGATTCTGGTCGGGTAACGGACGCGGTGCAGTTGGGAACGTTGGAGGGAGCGGAAAATGCTGAAGAAGATCATCGTTACGATTGTCTGCATCATCATTGCTGCGGGGTTAATTCTGTTCAAGTTCTACCCACAGGTAACGAAGTCTCCAGCCGCGCCTCCCGAGCCGGCAAAGAAACAGGCCGACTCGGGCGGATATGCCTCGGACAAAGTCGTCGAGCCGAGCGAGATCCCAAATCTAGGACCCGCCGGCACATACAAGATGAACGGCGACACGGTGGACGTTGAACTCAGTGTGTGGCCGGGGTATGCCCCGTTGATTGTGGCGAATGGCGGACTCAGCCCGAATCCCGATTCCTTCTTCTTCAAGAAGTACGGCTTCAAGCTGAAGATCGTTCTCAGCGAGGGTGAGGCCGAATCCTGGCAAGCGCTGAACAGCGGCAAGACGGCTGTCAGCGCGACCACCGTGGACGTGTTGGCGCTTTACGGCAATCAACTCAAGATCGAGGTCCCCATACAACTCGATTTCTCGCGGGGGGGCGACGGCATCCTCGTGAGCAAAGAGATCACAACCATCAATCAGCTCAAGGGCAAGATCGTTACCGTGGCCCAATTCACGGAGTCGGATTTCTTCCTCCGGTTCCTTGCCCAGGAAGCCGGGTTGAAGGTGAAGTCCTTGAAGGGCGTCGGTGACGCAATCGATCCGGAGAGCGTAAACCTGCTCTTTACGGAGAGCGCGTTCGATGCCGCGGACGTCTTCGTTGACAGCGTGACCCGCGGCGACAAGTACATCAGCGGGGCCGTGACGTGGTCGCCGAAGACGGTCGAGATCCCCGCAGATCTTCCCGACAAGGTGCGCCTTCTCGCGACGAATCGCAACATGCTCGTGGTCGCCGACATTGTCGTGGTCAACGTGGGTTTTGCCAAGGAATCGCCGAAGATCGTGCGGGGTCTGGTCGAGGGCATTTTGACGGGTGTGGACATGATCGGCCGGGATCCGCAGAACACGCTGCCGATTGCCGCCAAAGCATTTAGCATGTCTATTGACGAGCTCAAGAAGTCCATCCAAGAGGTTCACGTCTCGAACCATGCGGAAAACCTGGCGTTCTTCACTGCGCAGCCCGGCGAGACCGGCAATTTCAACGAGTTGTACTACACGGCGGTATACGCCTACGGAAAGGAGATCATCGCCAATCCGATAGCGCCGGAGAAACTGGTCAATCGAAGCTATCTCGATGCAATCGCCCAGGAGGGGCTGTTCGCCGGTCAAACCGTGGCCTTGGGTCCCATCAAGACCTCGGAGAAGGCTGAGGTGCTCGAGAAGAATCCGCTTTTGACCAAACAGATCCGATTCTTGTTTCAACCAAACAGCGCGGAACTCGACATCGCGGACACGGGGAACCAACAGGCGTTGACGGATCTAACGAACCTGCTGAAGTTCATGCCCGGCTCCTTCATCCTGTTGCGCGGGCACCTGGATAACACTAAGGTGGCCGAGTTCCAAGCGAAGGGAGATGCCTACTATCGGAAGATGGCGGTCCGGGCCATCGAGCAGTCCAAGCAAAGGGCCGAGTCCGTCAAGGCCGCGCTGCTGAAGGCCGCGCCCAACGTAGACGCATCGCGCGTCGACACCGAAGGCCGCGGCTGGGACGAACCGCTTCCCGGCGCCAGGCCCGAAGACAACCGGCGCGTCGAGGTGCAGTTGTTTACTTTGGAATAGGGCCGGGTCTGCACCCGTAAGGGTGGAATCCTCGTGCAAGGGTGTCCTTGATGTCACTGAGCTTCAAAGAGAGACTGCTCATGTCCCTCCGGAGCCCGTACCTCTGGATGGTGCGGGGGGTGATCGCGCTGTCAGGAGTGTTGTACACCCCGTGGATGCTCCTTCTGCTTCCTCTTTCAGAGCTGGTCGTTCAGACGTGGTTTGATCACATCTTCAAGTCCCGCATCGAAGAAGACAGCAGCGCCGAAGATCGGGATTTTGCGCGGCAGCTTTCCCGGGAGGACGCCAAGTGGTACGAACACATCAAGGACTGCCTCGCACAGGTCCGCGAACGGCTGCCCGACGTCGAGTATGCGCCGCAGATCCAGGTGGACGCTCTGGCCCAGGATGTGCTCAGGCGCCTGTTGTCCCTTCGGCGAGCCCAAGCCCTCGATCACGAAACGAGCGAAGAGGAAATCGCGGATGAACTCGAGCGCACCAAGAAAGCGGTTACGGTGGAGAAGAACGATCGAGTCCGCGAGGTCCTCGAGGAGCGAAAGGCATTGCAAGGGCAGCGCCTCGAACTCAAGAAGCGCCTTCAAGGGCGCGTGCGCGAGTTGGGGGCGCAGCTCAAGCTGATTGAAGACCAGATCGGATTTCTGCGCGATACGGTGTTGTCGTCCGAGGTCCAGCAGGGGAGGGCGTTGGACAACGAGGCGCAGTCCGCCCTCAAGGATCAGATCGACATCCTCAACCGCCAGATGCGGATCTGTTCCGATCTCGATGACGAGGTCCACTCGATGCTGAAAACGGGCTCGATGCAACGGGTTGACAAGGAACCACGAGATGCCTGAAAGACGCCTTTCGCGCAAGCACGGCTGCGGAATCGCAGCGATCGTGATATTTCTGGCATTCGTCCTTTCCAACGTGCTGGGCTCCCCGGACCCACGGGTGCCCCTCGACTTCTCGGCCCTCCCACCAGCCAAGACGACACAACCCGACACCGTGGGCATCTTCTTTTGCGTAGACGTCTCGGGAAGCATGACCGGTGAGATCGGCGGCACGCGTAAGATCGACATCAGCAGGCGCGCCATGAACCTCGTCTTCGATCAGATCGACGCATTTACGCACGCACATCCGGAGAAGAAGGTGAAGGTGGGCCTGTGCGCTTTTGAAGCCGAACCCCGAATCGTGTTGCCGTTGAACTTGTTTGATGCCAACGCCGCCAGGAAGGCTGCGGAGTCGTTGCGCCCAGGTGGCAATACCGGAATCGGCCGGGCCATCGTCTTGGCCCTCACTGAACTCATGAAGTCCGGCGATGAGACGAAAGCGATCCTGGTCATGACCGATGGCGAGAACAACCGGGGCAGAGGGCCGGAAGAGATCGTCCGCGCCATCAAGCAGAACAACAATACGCGGAAGATGCCCACGGCCGACGTCGAAGTGTCACTGATCGCCTTTGATGTCAAGAGCAGCACTTTTGACGGCGTAAAGGAAGCAGGGGCCAACGTCATGGAATCGCGCGACGAGGCGTCTCTGAAGAAAATCATGACGTCCATAGTCGAGGAAGTCCTGTTGGAGGCGCAGTGAAACGCCAATGCCTTCAGGCTTGGGCAGCCCCCAACAACAGACAGCGGTAACCGGCTTGCCCGAAATGATGATCCACCGTCAACGCGTCCTTCAGGCCAAACCGCTGCATCACAACGAAGGAGATGCAGTCCGTGAAGGACCACTCTTTGTCGGGCCGACTTGCGTATAGATCAAACCCAGCGGCGTAGAGCGAGCGTTCGGCCGCGACGATGTGAGTCTTGGGATCGGAGGTCACGCGCCGACTCAGAGATATGAACACCTCTCGGTCTCCGCTGCGAGAAAGCCAATTTCCCACCTCGATGAGCACGTATTCCGTGGTAATAATCCGGCCCCGAAAACTAGAGATGAAAGCTCGCGCGGCCTTATAGTGCGCGTCGCTGGGATTGACCACGGCGATGTAGAAGGAGGTGTCGGCGAAACAGCGCATCAGCGCTTCGGCGTCCCGTAAAGATAGTGATGAACATTTGCCGCTGCATCCGGCGGCAGCCCCTTGGCCTTCCCGACGACGGGCTCAAGGCGATCGTACAGCGTCGGGCCTACATCGTCGGCCGGAGAATGCTCATCGAAGAAATCCAGGACCGCAACCGAAACCGCTGCTCCCTCCGGCAGTTCAACCGGGTCGTCCAGCACAACCATCCCATTTTCCACGTGTCCTTTGTAAGTCATCGGCGCGTCCTCGATATCACTTTATTCCCATGCATTATAACACGCCTTCTGGGAAACGAGACCTCCTCCATACCTTTCGAAAACCTAACGGATGCCCTTGAGTTCCAGTTGACGGATCTCATCGTCCCAGGCCTGCCGTTCCCTTTGGGTCACGTTCGGGTTCGGCAGCAGGCTCTTTCGCGTGCAGTTCACGAGGGCCTGGAGGGTCTGATACCGTCGCGTCTCGGTGATGGCCGGAGGCAAGAGATCATTGACCGTTTCCACAATCGCGTCGAACGCCAGCGGCCCGCCCAGACGCGTCGCCTTGGCCTTCAGTTCGGAACGCAACGCGGCGAAGCTCGAGGCTGCATAGTCCTTGGTCAGCGCATCCAGCCGGGCGGATTCTTCCGGGCGCAACGCGCGTTTCAGAACGGGCTCGACGACCCACCCGAGGAATGCCTTCCGTTCTTCTCCTTCCGGATCAAGTATTGGAACGATCAGATCGCCGGTGCGGCCCGGACGCCGGATGTCCGGCGAAAGCAGATGGATGCGCGCGGTCATCAGAAGCCAGACAACACGGCCGCGAAGCCTCGGGTCGGACATCATGGCCTGGATCTTCCCCGTGAGCCGCCGCTCGGTCTCATGCGTTTCCGGCCCGACGCCACCGAACTGCGTGTCGGCTTCGTCGACAAAGATGATGACCTTGGCCAGCGCCTCGAGCACGCGGCGCAGCCGCTCGAAAATCACGTCGGTCTGGCCAAACCACTGGCTGCGGATGCTTTTCAGGACGAGCACAACCATGTCGAGTTCCGCGGCGACGGCTTCGAAAATATACGTCTTGCCACCGCCGATGGGGCCGCATACCGCCGCTCCGGGCAACGCGTCGTCGCCCGTGCTGCCGAACCGCGGGATAAGCTCCTTCCGCAGGAATGACTTCAGCCGGTCATAGCCTATCACGTCGTCGAGTGTATGCTCAGGCTTCTTGAACTCGACGACGTCTTCGCCCAACTGGCCTTGGATGTACTCCTCGACCTTGTCGACGACGTCTTCCTGTCGAAGCGTCCGCTCCTCGTGGACGGCCCCTTTGAGCATCTGCATGATGGCATGGATCGTCAGGCCCGCCGTGAGTGACGCCAGTTCGCCCTCCGTGCTCCACAACTTGACGCGGGAACGATAAGCAGGCCGCGAACTGAACCACGAAATGAAATGCGCACGCGCTCTCTCATCGGGGGCCGGGATCGCCGTCTCAAGTATCTGCGGCAGCCGGGCGACACGATGGTTCATAAGACTCCGCGACTCGCTGAGCAGGATGACTGAATCGTCCCCGTTCATAAACCCTGGGTCTGAAAACCAATCGTGGCAGATGCTCACGCGGTGTCGATCCGTGTCGGACAGCGAGGTGATCTCGCCTTCGGGCAAAATCAGGTCGGCGCCTTCGATGATGAACAGCAGGCGTTCCTCGAGTACCGGCCGCCCGCCGAGTTCGGTCCGCGAACAGAGGCACAACTGTCGCATGAATTCGAGCGCCAGTGTCGGACTGCCGATCGAATCCTGGAAGTGCGCCTCGAAGCTCTCCGCTGTGGCCGTTTCCTGGGCTTCGAGTTTGCGGCTGGACAACATGCGCTTGACGGCCAGTTGATCCGCATCGAGGCCCGTGCGCCACTTGAGCCACGCATCACGCAGCTTTTCCCGGTCTCCTGAACGCGTGAATCGAACCGGGCCGTTCAACTCGTATACGGCTATGATGACGCCCGGTACGCTCCATTTGGCGACGAGAAACTCGATCAAGGGGACATAGTCGCCGTCGCCTGCCTTGCCTTCGGGCAAGCTGCCTTTCACCTGGGCATCTTCAAGGTAGAACAGGTCGTAGAGGTTACCCGTAAGCAAGACGCAGCGCGACTGGCCCGAGTTGATAACGCGCCCCACGCGACTCAAGAAGTCATAACGCGGAGGTTCTATCTTCAGCTTCGCCTCTCCTCCGGCTCCCGCCATCTTTGCCTACCCCTTCCTGCCGCAAAAATCCCGGCGTTTGATATGCAGACATGGAGACCAAGCGAGAACTTCTGTGGGAGCGCGAGATCGCTATTCCGGCAGCCCCGATGGCTTTTCGGCTTCCTTGACCGGCGTGGCCGGCGCCTTCTTTTCGGTGGCGCCTGCGAGTCCTATCAACGAATCGAACTCACTGTTCGATTCGGTCTGGCGGGCGTAGTCGAGGAAATCCGCCTCCTGGGCGCGCGTATCCGTTCCGGCCAGTTCCTTCGAGACCCGCGCCTCGGCTTTGACCTCCTGCCGCAACTGCCGCAGACGCTGGAGTTCCTCGGCGGTGCCGTCTTTCGCGATCCCGGCGAGCGTATCAGCCAGATCCTTTTCCTCGCGCGACGTGATGACGTCCGCCACCGCATCGGCCTGTTCCGCCTTCAACTTATCCAACTCGCGGAGCAGCGACTGCATCTGCACCTTGTGTTCCGCGATGCGCTTGCTGTAATCTCCGACATCCTTCTCGAGTTCCTCGATGCGGGCCTGCTTTTCCGCAAGCGTCGATGAGAAATCCTTGAACGCCGCCTGACAGCGCATGTAGTCCTCGTCGCGTTGGATGTCCTCGGTAGTCTTTCCGGACGCCTGCAACTGCTGGACCTTCTGTTTCGCTTTCGCGAGCGCGCCGGATTTGAGGCCTTCGAGCCGTTTGACGTCCTCCGTCAGCGTCTTGACCTTATCGATCTTATTCTCCTGCTGTGCGATCAGGCTGCTTACGGCCTGCTTGTACTGCTGTATCCGGCCGGTCTTTTCGCGCAGCACCTCGTCATATTTCGCCCGCATCACATGCGGGTTCATGTCCAGCGTACGGCGCGCAGCATCGATTTGACCCGTGAGCAGATATCCCACCGCCTTAATCCATCTAACAATTGCCCCAAACATAAGATCATCTCCTCCTCATTGGCGCCCGCTCGTGGAACGTCTGAGCGAAATCCGCCGGACCTTGCTGCCCCTCCTTATCGCAAACGGAGTATGCCACAGTCTTCCCCTTTTCTCAACCATGAGACTTCGGCCCGCGATCATGTCCCCTGCGCGTCGGAGATGCTTTCCCAGACAACACCGATGCGGGGCGCGGCATAACCGATCTCCCTGAGGTAGTCGCCGTAGACCATCATCCAATGCGAATCACGCACCTCATTCAGAAGCTTCTTCCAGTCCCCAAAGATACGGATGTCCTGCTGTGAGCGGCAGATCTCGAGAAACGGATTGCTCTCGACGGCGCCCTTGATGCCGACCCACCGTCCCGTATCGTATTCGGGGTTGATGAAGGTAACTTCCTGACCCTTAGGAATCTCGACCTTGGGCGCGGCGCCATATTCCGATTCGTAATGCGTGAGCACGCGCACCGGCTCATACCGCTCGGCACTCATTCGGCGAGGAGCGGTGCAGTGCGCACAGGTGACGAGCCCGTTATGGGGAAATGTCGAGTTGTGCATGAACACCGGTTTCCCGGAAATGTGGCCCAGCAGGATACCCGCCGGTACGACTACAAAGTCCGATTCGCAGAACGCGAGAAACCCCTCGTCGTTCAGAAGACTGAGTGTCAGGCATGCGGTGGTCTTCGCCATCGGGATAATGGTGCTCATGCAATCTTTGATCGTGAAGGCGCGCGCGTCGCATTCGCGCAGGATGTCTTTGAATATGCCGTAGAGCACAAACGCGTTGACGACGAATTGACGATCCGTCTCGAGGTCCGTTCCCGGAAGGGCAAGATATCGGTCGGTCCATGCCTCGGCGCGTTTGGCTGTCCGCGCGTCTGCCAGCGCTCTCTCAATACGTTTGCCGAGGTCACTGTAAGAGACTTCAACGATATCCAGTTTGAAACGATCGCGTGACGTGGCGGGGGCTGTGGAAGCGTATTTGCCGACCGGCCCGCCGAGAGCCACAATGCGCGCGCCAATGAAGTTTTTCACGCCGTACAGTGCGCGCAGACGCCACAGCACTTCCTCGGTGTCATCCACAACAACATCGTGCACGGAGACGCGCTTGTTAGACTCAGGGGCATCCTTTCCGGTCTTGAGGTATTGCACGCTCAACGCCTCGTACCAGTAGTAGACGGGGCCGGACTGGTGGCGCACGAAAATGATTGCGCCGCGCTCAGGAATGGCCGCCTTGAGCATTTCTCCCGAACCCGTGGCGGGATAGATAATGCTTACGTCGGCGCTGATGCTCTGCGTTTTCGCGGCATCCTCCATGGAAGTGACGGAAACGACGGGAAGCACCTCGATGGCGAAACCCGCGCGCGCCGCAAGTCCCTCCAGCTCATTCGCGATTCGGCCCGCCTCTTCCGCGACGGCTGCTTCGGTTCGGATGCCGCCCCACGACTTCCACGAGGTCATCTCCCTGCGCTTCGGGAGGCGGTACATGAGCACAGGCTGGATGCGAAGCGGTTTGCCTGCAATGGAAAACGGGCGATCAGGGTCCCACATGTCCTCTGCCCATTCCGGCGAAGCTTCGGCTGATGCCGAAAACGGCGCCGTAAGGGCCGCGCCCGCGGCCAAGGCGGCTGTCACGCCAAGAAACTCCCGTCGGTTTACGCAGTTGCAACACATATCGATTCCTCCGAGCAATGCCCGTGCCGGCACTATGGGCGACCGCAACGTATCATGCTGTCGTTCCGCCCATGGAATCAAGACATTTTCGAGCAAGGGTGTCGGGCTCGTACTCGTGTTCCTTGAAGCTTGCCCCTGCGCTCCTTTAGTCTTGCACGCGCGATACAAGACTTGTCCGCGTTATAGCGTCCCAAGACGCAGCCTGCGGGCAATCTGATGGAGGTGCATACGTGGCCCTCTCAATATCGAGATTCGAGATCGACAGGTACGACGAGGTCCTTGCCCTCTGGAAAGAGTGCGCGGGTGTCGGGCTCAGCAGCGCGGATTCGAGAAACAACATCGGGGCGTTTCTTGAGCGAAATCCGGGCATGAGCTTTGTCGCACACTCCGACGCGAGACTTGTCGGCGCGGTGCTGGCGGGTCATGACGGGCGGAGGGGATACATCCATCATCTCGCGGTACATCCCGATTTTCGCCGGCTAGGATTAGGGCGTCGGCTTGTGGATGCATGTCTAGACGCCTTGGAAGAGGCCGGAATTGCGAAGTGCCACATCTTTATCTTCAACAGTAATACCGGCGGCGTTGCCTTCTGGAAATCCATGGACTGGACGCTCAGGGAAGATGTCAGTTTGATGTCGAAGGACGTCGACCCGCGTCTTAGACTGAAATGATTTGGCAATCGGGTCTTCGCCCGTGCCGCGGATTAATGCGCAATCAAAGCGTTCCCAGGTCATGCCAGGTGTGGTCTTGAGTGAGAGAAACTCGTCAGCATCATCGAAGTGGCTGAGCCGGCTCAGCGGCCCTTGGGGTTTCCGGGCGGTTATCCTGGCGGCGGCGCTCCTGGCTCTGCCAAGCCTCTTCGTCGGTTTCTTCCTTGACGATTATGCCCATCTTGAAGCGGCCGACGGGATCAGTCCCGTGGCATCTCCATGGAATCTTTACTGCTTTGCGCCCGGCGACCCCGAACTGACAGCGCGCCTCATTGACACCGGCCCATTTCCATGGTTTACCGATTTGAACCTCCGCGTTCGTTTTTTCCGTCCACTCTCCTCGGCGACGATGGTGCTTGATCGCCGCCTGTTTGGAGACGCGTCGTGGGGATACCACCTGCAATCGGTGCTTTGGTACTTGGCGCTTCTTCTAGTGATCGGGCGTCTGCTGAAGAGGGCGTTGCCCGGTTCGCTGGCGCTGCTGACGCTGGCCCTGTTCGCGGTGGCCGAGTCGCATTGGTTCCCCGTTGTATGGTGGGCGCATCGCAACACGCTTGTCGCCGCCACATTGGGGTTTGTTGGTCTTCTTGCTTACGTTCGCTGGCGTGAAGACGGCTGGAAGCCCGGCCTGCCGCTTGCCTGCCTTGGACTAGGCCTGGGACTCCTCGGCGGGGAGGTGGCCCTCAGCATTTTCGGATACGTGATAGCCTACGAGCTGTTTGCAGCGCCCGGCGCGGCGGGCGCATTGTCGGTTCGACTCCGCGCCCTGCTGCCGATCTTTGCTCTCGGATTCGTGTACCTCGCGGGATACATTCTGGGCGGATACGGTGTGAGTGGGACGGGATGCTACTTCAGCCCACTCTCAAATCCTTTGACCTACTTGCGCCACGCACCCGAGCGATTCCTGATCCTTGCCGGAAACCAGTTCTTTCTTATTCCCGCCGAGATTGCCGCGTTCGATCTCAGGGCCGTCCTCCCTCTGGCCTGCGCGGGAACGGTGGCGTTGGCGATTGTCGGCGCCGCGTTGCGCGAAGCATGGCCGCGCCTGGAACAGCAAGAGCGAAGGGGCGTTCGCTGGCTTGCGATAGGGGCGCTGCTTGCCTCGCCGCCTTTTCTGGCGCCGTTCACCTCAGGCCGCCTGCTCGTGGTCGTTTCACTCGGTGGGCTCGCAGTGATTGCCGCAATTATCCGAGACGGCTGGCGCCTGAGGGCCACGCACAACGCACTTCGCGCCTCGGACTTCGCACACAGGAAAAAACTCGCCGCGCTGGCCTGGGTGCTGATCGTCCTTCACCTCGTTGTCGCACCCATTGCCTGGCTTGGCCTGACTTTCGGCTTCAGGGCGCTCAACAACCGCGTGCTGCGGCTTACCGACACCATGGAACTGGACGATTCCCGCGTCGCGAGCCAGCAGATGATGATGTTCAACAACGCGCCCTCCCCCGTTCTCGCTATCTATGGCGTGGCGGTTCGGACACGCTTGGGGCATCCTCGGCCCGCAGCGTGGCGTCCGCTTACGCTCGCGTCCCTGGATGAGACCCTCAAACGCGTGGGTCCCTGCGAGTTCGAACTCGAGCTGCAAAATGGCAAGGAGATGTTCAAGACGCTTCCCGAGTTGATCGCGCGCGACCCGCGCAATCGCCTGCGGCCCGGTGAAACGCTCCGATTCCGCGATTTCGACGTCGAGATCCTCGACGTCGGAAAGGTCGGCCCCACACGCATGGCCTTTCGGTTCCGCGCGCCGCTCGAAGACCCTCGCTACGTCTGGCTCGCATGGCGCGATGGCGCCCTCCGCCAGTTCCACCCCCCGCCCGTCGGCGAAACCATCAATCTTCCCTCGGCCTTCTTGCGCTGACCCGCAGCCGCATTGTCTGGGCAGAGTTTATAGACTTGCAGCCGACCCACAGTCCATGACGCGGATGCCCTCCAAACCAAGTTGCAGCAACAGTGTCAACGACCTCAAGGACGCACCCGAGGAGTGAGCGTCCTTTCGGCCCTTATGCCCTTTATGTCCTTGGCATAAAGACCCGTCCGTCGGGAAGCGACTGACGGACCTGAGATAAAAGGTCTTGACTTTGGATTACACTTGTGCGATAATATCTCACACTTGTAAGATTCAAGGAGGAGCTTCAGCTATGGCAAAGGTTCCGGGCATTTCAAACGCGGAATGGGGTGTCATGCAGGTGTTATGGCGGAAATCATCTTCCCTTTCGGCCATCGAGGCCTATGAGGCCTTGGAGGGTTCCTTGGATTGGCATCCGAAGACGGTGCGAACGCTGCTCGGCCGCTTACTGAAAAAGGGCGCCGTAAGGCGTGAGAAGCGGGGCGGCGTCTACCGGTTCTCAGCGCTCGTACGGGAGGAGGATTGTATACGTAAGGAAGGCCGCTCGTTCCTCGAGCGGTGTTTCGCCGGCAACGCCGGGCCGATGCTTGCGCACTTCATCGAGCACGAGGACTTGACCGCGCAAGATATCGCGGCCCTTCGATCGATGTTGGACAAGAGGGCCGGACAGGAGAAACGCCATGGCAAGCGCTAGTTACTGGTTGGAGGCAATCTTTTTCCGCATTTTGGAAATCTCGTGGCAGGCAACGGTTCTCGTCCTGTTGATCGCCGTCGTGCAAGGGATCCTGCGGGAGACCCTCGGCGCGCGCTGCCGGTACGCTCTATGGGGATTACTGTTTGTGAGGCTTGTTATTCCGCAGACAGTGTCGTCGCCGTTCAGCATGCACGGTTTCGTGCGCGACATGCTGCGAGCGGCCAGCATACATTCGGCCGTTCCATCCCTTCCGCAATCTACATTTTCAATGGATGCCGTGGCCGTGGGAGGCACGACGTTCGCGCAGCCCGAATACGCGCTGTCGTGGTGGCAGGCCGCAGCTTGGGTGTGGCTGGCGGGCGTGCTTTGCGCGGTGGGTGTTGCGGCGCTACAGAGTCTCCGCTTGCGAAGGCTCGTCGCGCAGGCTCAACCCTGCACCGCCCCGAGCGTGCTTGCTCTGCTTGATGAGTGCAAAGAGGAAATGCATGTGACCGCGCGCGTCGAGGTCGTGGCGGCCACGCATCTGGACGGACCGGCTTTGCTCGGGTGGTTGCGGCCACGCCTGTTATTGCCGGAAGCGTTGCTGGGTATGGCGTCGACGGAGCATCTTCGCTATGTGATCCTCCATGAACTCGCACACTTGAAACGGCGCGACATTTTCACGGGATGGGTTGCCTACCTTCTCGCGGGCGTGCATTGGTTCAATCCGGTGCTGTGGTGGGCGAGAAAACGCTGCACGGCGGACCGCGAGCTTGCCTGCGATTCGAGCGTATTGGCAGCCATCGGAATCGGGGAGCGGGCCTCGTACGGGCATGCGATCCTGGATCAGTATCAGCGCTCTCGCTCCTTCGTGTGGAGTCTTGCACTGGCAGGCGTACTTGATGGCAATACGAACATTGAAAGGAGAATTGAGATGATCAGCCGTTCCGCGGGCGCGTCGAGCAAAACCACGATCCTAGCCATAACTGTAGCGGCCCTCTTGTCAATTCCGATCTTGACTGATGCTCAGGACAAACCCGCCGGTTCATCAGAACCTTCCGCACACTATTTCGTGTTGCCTGAATCGGCGTCAGCGCCCGTCGCCGTGCCAATCAAGGACGAGAAGGCAGCGCCGCCCAAGGACGACGTGAAGAGCGCTCCGCAGACGCCCCTTCCTGATGCATCGGGTCCCATTGGCGTGTACGACAAGAAGCTGATCCTGAAATCATGGAAAAAGTACCGCGAATCCTACGACGAGCTTCGGGCAGACGTGGCGGAACGACAGAGGGGCATCGACGCATTGAGCGAGGCAATTGAACAGGAAAAAAAGGCATACGAGAGTGCAAAAAGCGGGCTTTCAGAGGACGAGCGCTCATCAAGAGAGGCAAAAATCAAGAAAATGTATGCGGATTACAGGAAGAGACTCGACGGAGGGCAGGACGAGATTACCAACAAGGAAAAAGAAATGATAAGCGCCTTTACTGCCGACCTGACGAAGGCGGCGGGTGAGGTCGGTAAACAAATGGGGTGCATTGCTGTTGAGCCGTTCAGGGACAAGCGGAACCCCAGCCCGGGTTCCGACGCGTCGCAGACCTCGGCTGAAACCATCGATATCACGGCCCGCGTCCTGACCGTCCTGAACAAGGACTAATCTGGACTCCTCGCAGTCACACTGTGCGAATAGTCCGAGCCTAAGGTTGCGGCTTGGCGCTTGTCGAAGAGCTAAGGGAGCCAAACATTGTCTGCATGAATTGTTGAGATACCTTGTCCTCTTGTTCCTTCTGGGAAACGAACCGGTCGAACGCAGTCATCTGATCCTCTGCAAACTCCTGGGCCAGCCTGTCGCGCGCGCGAAGGAGTTGGTCATGTTCTTCCTGAAAGTACGATCCCATCGACTCCTTGACGTTCCCAGACCAGTTCGCTGGACTCCAATTGGCCGCCGGCTTTGTCTGTCCTTCCTCCATGATCACCTGGACAGCTCGGGCGCGGTTTTCCTCGGTCAGCGCCGGAGCCATGGTGGACAGTTCGGTTTCGTAGTGCTCCTGTTGCATGCGCTCGCCCCTGTGCTCTTGATAGTCGTCATAAAGCGCGAGTTGTTCCGGCGTGAGGATCTCCGCCAGATCCTGGCGTGTCTCCGCCTCGCGGGCCTCCATCTTTGAGCCGACCTCCATCGCTTTCTTCTCCATTTCCGGAGTGAGCTTGAAACCGTCCTTGAAGAACTGGTCCATCGAGCCGTCTTCGTCAAACATATCGAGACCGGCGGTCATGGTTTCCTTTTGCTCCCGCGCCAGGATCTGACGTACCTCGCGATCCTGTTCCGGCGAGAGCTGCAAGTCCTTGAGCAGGCCCCCGTACATCATTGGAACCATCATCTCCGCCTCAGCTTCCATCATGCCCTTGAATGAGGGGTCCTTTGCCATTTTCAGGGCGGCCGAGAGAAAGGAATTTCCCCCTGCGGCGCTGGTTCCTTCAGGCTGCGCGCCGGGCAGCGCAGTTCCGCCTGACAGAATGTTCTTGAACAGGCTGCCCATCAATCCCGTCATGCCCGTTCCGGCGCTGCTCGGAGACGCGACAGCTTCGGCCTGACTCTGAGCGGCCTTCTCCAAGGTCTCGCGGAGTTTGGCCTCGGATTCGGCCAGCTTCTGCTCCGCGTCGGACGCTCGAGCCTGCCACGTCGCCGATGCGAGCCGTTCCCGTTCAAGCCCATAATAGAAGTAAAGGGCCAAACTGAGAGCGATAAGCGCCGCGACCCATCCCAATAATGCTGCAATACGTTTCATGGCCTGTCCTTTCTCCGTTAGCAAAGAACAATCCAACCCGACGGACTGTCCAGTACTATCTACCGGCACCGCCGCAGACGGAAACGCTTGTGCAAGCCCAGGCCCGCAAGGATCAGCACTAGGGGCCAGGCGGAAACGGGTAGAATCGTAGGATTATCCGCGTCAAACGGATCCGTGCCGAACACATGCTCGAGCGCGTCCGAGACGCCATCGCCGTCCGAATCCAGGTCCAGGAAGTTGGGCATGCCATCGCCGTCCGCATCGGCGGCGGTCTCGATCTCATCCGGGATTCCGTCGCCGTCGGAGTCGAGGTCCGCATAGTTCGGCACGCTGTCTCCATCAGGATCGTCCCCGCCTTCAATCTCATCTGGGATACCGTCTCCGTCACTGTCACTTGTGGGAGTGGAGGCGGCGACCCGCCACAGCTCGCGCCCGTGAACGCCATCGTCAGCGGAAAGGTAAACAGCGCCCGCGACGTCAGTCAGTCCGGTTCCAGCGCAGTTATTAGGCCCCGGCCAGATGTCCCGCACGAGCAACGTGCCTTCGGGCGTGCCGTCGGATCGCCAGACCTCGTCGCCGTGAATTCCGTCATCGGCCATGAAGTAGAGGAGGCCGCCTGACGAGGTAAGCTCGCGGGTTGCGGAACCCATCGCGCCTGGACGGATGTCTTGCAGTATCCGTGTCCCTGCGAACGTGCCGTCGGATTGCCACAGCTCCTTGCCATGCACGCCGTCATCAGCCGTGAAATACAGCGCACCGTTCATGACAATTAGTTCCTCCGGCGAACTGTCGCCGGCTCCGGTGTTGATGTCGGCCACCATCACCGTGCCGTCGGTCGTACCGTCGGTCTTCCACAGTTCCCGTCCCTGGGCGCCACTTGACGCCGCGAAGTAGATTGCAGCATCCATAACCGCGAGGCCGCTCGGAGAAGAGCTCTCAACTTCCGGTTGGATGTCCTTCACGAGCGTCGTGCCGATATCGGTGCCGTCCGTCCTCCATAGCTCGGTGCCGTGGGACTCATCATACGCCGGGAAGTAGGCAAAGCTGTTCAACACGGTAAAAGGCCCTGGAGATGAAGACGATGCTCCCACCACGATGTCCTTAACCAGGATGGTATTCTCCGAGGAGCCATCGGTTTTCCAGAGTTCCGTGCCATGAATACCGTCGTCCGCGGCAAACAACAGCATGTCATTCAAGACCGTCAGGTAACTTGGGTCTGAACTGTCGTAGTCGGCGCCGACCCAAATGTCCTTGACCAGAACCGTGCCGGCCACCGTGCCATCGCTCGTCCAGAGCTCGGTCCCATAGGTCATGTCCTCGGCATCGAAGTAGAGCTTCCCATCGAATACAGTCAAGTGCTCAGAAAGGTTGCCGACGTAACGGGGTGAGTTAGTCTTCACAGGTAAGGCCCCCGTTGACGGGCTGTAACGCCAAAGCCCGTACTGGGAGCTATCGCCGTACGCGCTGAAGTAAAGCGTTCCGCCGAGCACCGTAAGTTTCTGTGGATATGAACCGGTGTCGTCATGCATGACGCTCGCGGCGAGTTGCGTGTTACCGGCCGTTCCGTCGCTACGCCATAGTTCGCGACCGTTGGAATTATCTTCGCCCGAGTAATACACCATGCCGTCGAACGCTGCGAATTCGGCAGGGGTCGAGTCGCCGGTGCCGGGTCGGATGTCCTTTAGCAAGGCCGTCGTGGCAGGCGAACCTGTGGTGCGCCAGAGTTCGCTGCCCACCATTGTGTCGTAAACCGAAAACAAGAAGGCGTTGCTAAGCGGCATCAACTTCACCTGATAGCTCGCCGGGAGGTGGTAGTTCAGCGGGTAGCTCTTGAGCAGGACGGTCCCGTCTTCGGTGCCGTCACTTCCCCACAGCTCATCTTCGTCCACGTCGTGGCTATAGATGAAATACAGCTTTGAGCCGCTGGCCATCAGGTCACTCATGGACGCAAAGGATGCTAGCGGAAATTGCTTCACCCTGACGGTTCCCTCCGATGTTCCGTCGCTTTTCCAGAGTTCCTCCTGGTCGGTGTCGGTTCTATACCCAAAGTAGCATGTCTCACCCACCGCCGTTAGATCGTGAGGATATGCGGTACCCAAATAGGGTACTGGGAATTCATGTACTAAGATTGTTCCTCCTGGCGTCCCGTCCGTCTTCCACAGGGCAGGGCGATACGTGAGCCAGTTAACTGTTCCGAAAAACAGACTATCTCCCACAGGCGTGAGAAGATCGACCATCAAGTCGCTGAAAGAGTACACCGTGGTTGTCCCCGATACCGTGCCGTCCGTTCTATAGAGAATGCTTCCCCCTTCCACAGGGTCCCAATAACTGAAGTACAGCGCCCCGTTGAAGTCGGTGACCCCCAAGAACTCCCCATACCCGGATGGAGCCTTAATTCGAAACGTTCCGGCCGCAGTGCCGTCTGTTCGCCACAAGCCTCCATCCAGGGCTGTGCCATATTCCATGAAGTACAGGAGGCCTCCCGACTGCGCAAGGAACGTTATGTCAGCAGACATGCCGAAATCGTGCACGAAACCAGTTCCTTCCTCCGTGCCATCGCTTGACCAGAGGACCGTACCCGGCCCCGTGTAGAAGCCCGTTGTGAAAAACAGCGTATCGCCGACGCCGGTCAAGTTTCCGGGGATCATGAAGTCCATCGGGTCACCCAATTCGGCGACAACTACAGTCCCCTCGTGTGTGCCGTCGGTTTTCCAAAGCTCAATCATCAGCGTTTCCACGTTTAGCGTTACGAAGAACAGCGTCCCGTTGACGTCTGCCCAGAGACCGCGGGGGGGCGAACCTGCGAAAATTCCGATAAACTCGAGAACAAAGCTGTCGACTGTCGCGACGCAGAAGGTGCCGGACTCCGATCCGTCGCTACGCCACAGGCCTGTCGCATCCGGTCCTCCGTCGGCGAGGAAATACACGAGGCCGTTGGAGGCCACAAACCCTTCCGGGGACGAATCGGGCCAGCCAGGATTCATATCCTTGACGAGCACGGTCCCGTCGGGGGTGCCGTCGGTTTTCCAAAGTTCGCGGCCGTGCGCCCCGTCAGTCGCCGAGAAGTACACGGTTCCGTTGACGTTCACAAACTCGGATGGCGATGAGCTTGCCGGGTCCGTCACAACGTCCTTGACGAGACAAGCGACATCAAGGGGCCATGCTGATGAGACAGGTAGAAGAACAATTACCGCCAGCAACAGCAAAAAACGTGATTGCAGTACCGGACTCATGGCTAAAGTCCCTCCCTTTTTTTGCGGACAGGTCCGCCCTCTCCCTCTTACTGCCACTACCCAGTATACGCCGAACCCGTCCGTTTGACAATACCCTCTGAACTCCAACAATCCGCACATAGGAGTCCCGACTTTGCCCAGGAAGTCCCCCTTTGAAGGGGGATTTAGGGGGATGTAAAGGGCACTTCCAGAGTACGGTAGGGTCGAGCTTCCGCTCGACCGGGACACGATAGCGTCATTCCCGCGAAGGCGGGAATCCAGAAACTGCATTCCTTTCCGCAAACTCCGCACTGGATTCCCGCCTTCGTGGGAATGACGAGGAGCCTTTGGCGCTGTCGGCCTGCCGGTGTATCGCATCGGACGTGTGAGCGCGGTCGAGCGGAAGCTCGACCCTGCCAGTTCGGGTGCTCACCTTACTGCGCGCAATGTTGCTTGACGCGGGCGACGAGTAGGCGCAGAATACAAGGGAAGGGCCTGCAAATGAGTGTCTTGGTGCAATGCCAATTATGCCCGAAGGGTTGCGTTATCCGCCCCGGGCAGAGCGGTGAGTGCCGTATCCGCGTGAACATCGACGGGCGGCTTGCGGCTGTCACGTATGGGCATCCGTGCTCGCTGCACGTCGACCCGATGGAAAAGAAACCGATGTTCCATTTCCTGCCGGGGACGGGAATCCTCTCGCTGGCAACCGTGGGCTGCAATCTTCACTGCAAGAACTGTCAGAATTGGGAGATCTCGCAGGAGAACCCGGAGAACGTCCCCGCGGATGAGCTTCCGCCGGAGATGCTTCCCGGGCTGGCGAAGCGACACCAGTGCCGTTCGGTCGCGTATACGTACACGGACCCGGTCGTCTACTACGAGTACGCGCTCGACAGTTGCGTCAGGGTGCGAGAGGCCGGACTCAAGAACGTGCTGGTGACGGCGGCATATATCAGCCAAGAACCGTGGAAGAAACTGCTCCAGTTTGTGGACGGGGCGAAGATCGACATGAAATCGATGTCGGAGGATTTCTATCGCGACGTGTGCGGCGCGACGCTCCGGCCCGTCCTCGATGCGACGGTGACGGCGAAGTCCATGGGCGTCTGGATCGAGCCGACGAACCTGGTCATCCCGACGCTGAACGATTCCGACGACGACTTCCGCAAAATGGCGAAATGGATCGTCGAGAACCTTGGCCGCGAAACCCCGCTGCATCTCTCGCGCTTCTTCCCGAACTACCAGATGAAGAACCTGCCGCCGACGCCCTCGGAAACGCTCGACCGCGGACGCGACATCGCCATGGCGGAGGGGTTGTACCACGTGTACATAGGCAACATCTCGCTGCCCGGCGCCGAGAACACGTATTGCCCGTCCTGCAAGAAGCTCCTGGTCGAGCGCAGGGGGTACGAGGTGCTGCAAAACAACATCACCGCTGGAAAATGTCCGGCATGCAACAAGGAGATCCCCGGCGTATGGCAATGAAACGGCGCGGATTTCTGAGGTTGAGTCTCGGCGCCCTGATCGGCGATCCGCTGCTCTGGGCCTTCGAGAAGGTGGCGCCGGTTCGGTACACGGAGGCGCTCAGGGCGCGGTTCTATCCCGGCCCGATCAGAACAATGGATCACCGGCGTATTTCGCGGCCCGGGTACTGGGCGGGCTGACGCCCAAGTTTCTTGCACACCCTTTAGGCCTAGCGCGAGAATTACTCGAGAGACCATCAGCAGTACCGCGACGTTTCCAACGTCGCAGTTGGATCCAACGCCGTAGTTTGGCTTGAGGTTTCAAGCGGCGACGTTGGAAATGTCGCGGTACTGCGGCCACTGCCTTAAGGAGTAGGCGGAAGCAAACTATCCCCGGCTAAAGCCGGTATAACGAACTCACCAGGAGATCTCGAAAATGAAACGGCGATTCACTGAAGACATGTGGGCGTGGAAACGCTGGGTGGCAACGGCCTTCCCCCTTTACATGCCGGTTGTTTTCTTCGCAGTGTTTATGCCTCTTACCGTGCTGTTGCTGCACGCGAGGGCAGTTCGTGAGGCGCCTGCTGCGAAAAGTGCTGTTCAAGCCGCAGTCGAGGTGAACGTCTTTCAGTCGCCGCTCGCGGGGCGCTGGTATGACGCTGACAAGGAGAAGCTCGCGGCGGAGATCGATGGCTTTCTGTCCAAGGTGGACGCGCCGCCGGTTGAGAACGCGCACGCGCTGATCGTCCCGCACGCTGGATATCAGTTCTCCGGTCAAGTCGCTGCTTATTCATACAAGCAGGTGGCGGGGAAGAAGTTCACGCGCGTGATCGTGATGGGACCGTCACACCAGCTTCCGATGGAGAACGTCGCGAACGTGCCCGACGCGACGGCTTACGCAACGCCGCTCGGCGAGACGCCCATCGACACGGATTTTGTCGCGGCCCTGAAGAAGCACCCGGAGTTCAGGACGATTCGCGGCGCGGACGTGTCTGAACACAGCGTGCAGATCCAGCTTCCGCTTCTCCAGCGGACGGTGGGCGAGTTCAAGTTCGTACCCATCGTCGTCGGCCAACTGGATCTCGAGACAACGCGCCGGATGGCGCAGATCCTCGCGGGCCTCATCAACCCGGACACGCTCGTCGTTGCGAGCAGCGACTTCACGCACTTCGGCCCGAATTACGAGTACATGCCGTTCAAGGACGACATCCAGGCGAATCTCGAGAAGTTGGACATGGGCGCATGGGGATTCATCGAGAAAAAGGACCTCGACGGCTTCGCGAAGTACATCCAGCAAACGGGCACGACCATCTGCGGGCGATGTCCCATCGGAATCCTGTTGGCAATGCTGCCGCCCGAGATGGCGCCGCATCTTCTCAAGTACGACACCTCGGGCCGGATCACAGGCGATACGACGAACTCTGTGAGTTACTGCGCCATCGCATTCACCGGATCATGGAAACAGGGACAGCCTGTCGAGGTAAAGGTGGAACCGGCGGCCCCGCTGACGGAGGATGACAAGGCGCAGCTTCTGAAGCTGGCGCGGGCAACGCTGGAAGGATACGTGAAGAACGGCAAGGCGCCCGCGCCGGAGGAACCCGGAATCACAATCACGCCCGGGATGAAGAATATCATGGGGGCTTTTGTGACGCTCAATGAAAACGACCAACTACGCGGATGCATCGGCGAGATCGAACCCCGGCGCGCGCTATACAAGGCCGTCATTGATCACGCCATTGATGCGGGCGTCCATGATCCGCGTTTTTCACCCGTGAAGGCTGAGGAGCTCCCGGTGCTGCATTACGAGATCTCCGCGCTGACGCAGCCTCATCCGGTCAACTCGTACAACGACATCGTGCTCGGCAAACACGGCATCGTCATCGAGAAGAACGGCCGGACCGCCGTTTTTCTGCCGCAGGTCCCCGGCGAACAAGGATGGGATCTGCCGACAACCCTGACCTACCTGTCGAAAAAGGCCCGTCTGCCGGAGGACGCGTGGAAAAACGGCGCGTCATTCACCGTGTTCGAGGCCATCGTCTTCGGTGAGAACGAGAAATAGAGACTGGTTAAAGAATGAAACGCGGAGACGCAAGGTCGCGGAGGCGCGGAGAGGAGAGGACCGATGGAGAAGCCTGAGAACCAGATCGCAGGTACGATTGTCGAGTGTGCGATCGAGGTACACCGGACGTTGGGTGGTCCTGGACTGCTCGAAAGTGTCTATGAGGAAGCATTGGAGTGGGAACTCAATCATCGTGGGATACAAGTGCAACAACAGGTGACCTTGCCGGTTGTATACAAGGGGGTGACGCTTCGCGGGCCTCTCATGATCGACATGATAGTTCAAAACCTCGTGATCGTGGAGAATAAAGCAACTACGCAGTACAACGAGATCTTCGAATGCCAGACTCTAACCTACCTCCGCTTGACAGGCATGAAGCTTGGTCTCGTAATCAACTTCGGCGAGCGCCTGGTCAAGGATGGCATTCACCGCGTAGTAAACAACCTTTAGTTCTCCGCGTCTCCGCGCCTCTGCGCCTCCGCGTTTTGCCTAACGCAGAGACGCAATGCCGCGGAGGCGCGGGGATATGTGGAATCCGTAAATGACGAAAAGAGACGATGGAAAAACGTCTCGCTTAGTGCTCGTCGCTTCGCTGGGATTTTATGCCCTGGTGGCGCAGACGCTACTCTTTCGCGATTTTCTGACCGTATTCGAGGGCAACGAACTCGGCATCAGCGCATTCTTCACATCGTGGCTCCTATGGGTAGCGATCGGCGCCCTCGTGGGCCGTGCCGAGGCGAGCGTTACGTCCGCAGTCCTGCGTCGATTCCGATGGTTCGTTTTTCTGTACATCCCGGCGTTTCTTATCCAGCGATACCTCGTGTTGCATGCGCGGACCTTTGTGGGCGTCGAGGCATACGAGCTGTTCCCTTTCATGCCGATGTTCGGCATGGCGTTCCTGGTCAATGCGCCGATCAGCTTCCTCACGGGCCTGTTTTTCACATTGGCCTGCCGCTGGACGGCTGAGACCACCGACCTTCCCGTATCGCGCGTGTACATCTTCGAGACACTTGGGAGCTGCTTCGGCGGCCTGTTCGTGACTTTGGAACTGAGCCTCCGCTTTCCCCCGGAGGGAATCTTTAC